>OLGY01000241.1_pt1 | contig 45317 bp, 38 predicted proteins | sample 1605951 | NCBI WGS metagenome assembly OLGY01 (sample SAMN03283280) | human gut metagenome | biome: human-associated habitat; material: feces | host: Homo sapiens | place: Peru | collected 2012
AAGCTAAGCTGCACTCGGCAATTTGAAAGCAAGCTTTCATTGCGCTCGTTTGCATAAGATTAGCATGATGTTTAAATATAATCAGGAGGAGAAAATATGTTGATATACGTAGCCAACCCACTTTATGATGCCGTCTTCAAGTATATGATGGAAGACGAGCGAATAGCCAAGACATTGCTTTCTGCACTCTTGCAGAAAACGGTGATTGCAGTAGAAATGCGACGTCACGAGTATCCTAACATTTCCCGTGATGCCATATCCATGTTTCGTGTTGATTTTGCGGCAACCGTATTGGAAGACGATGGCAGCAAGAAGCTTATTCTGATAGAATTGCAGAAAACATGGCTGGAGACGGAGACCTTGCGCTTCCGCCAATATCTGGCTGTGCAGTATAACAACAAGGAGAATATGCGCAAGGAAACCAAGGGCAAGTTTGCCCTGCCTACTGTGGCTGTTTATCTGCTGGGGCATTGCGTGGGTGAATTCAAGGATCCTGTAATCTATGCCAAGCATAAGGTATATGACTATGAAGGAAATGAAATTCTTCAGGAGAAGCCAGACCCATTTGTAGAGAGTCTGCAGCACGACAGCATCATTGTCCAGATTCCGCTGCTGAAAGGAAGAGTGAACAATAGACTGGAGAAAATATTGAGTGTGTTCGATCAGTCACAGATTTATCCAGATGACCAGAGAATGCTAGAGTTGGATGAAAATAAATATGCGGATGATGCAGAAATGGCTCATATCCTTCATCGTCTCCAGTCGGCAGCCGCTAATCCTGATATCCGAAACAGAATGAATGCTGAGGATGAGTTCTTCCAGGCTTTGGAAGACAGGGATACTACTATTATGGCGAAGGATAAAATCATTAAAGAGCAGAATGCGAGGATGGAAGAGCAGAAAGCATCTTTGCGTGCAGCAGTCTTGGCTCTGTCGAAATCTGGCATGGCTGCAGAAGTGATAGCAAAGACATTGCATATCGAAGAGGAGAAAATAAAAGAAATATTATCCTAGCCAATAACATCAAAAACAGAAGAAGACGATAGTAGACACATCGTGAATTGTGTCAGCTATCGCCTTCTTTTTTTTGATTTTTCCTTATCTTGCAGTAATATGTTCATACCAATGAAAAGTTGATTTTTTCCACTTAACCCATACCTAAGTGGAAATCTTTTATGAAACATTAACCTAATATTCCTGATGGAACATCCCCGAAAATGACAATAATTCATTACCTTTGCAGAAGAAATAAACATTAGAACAAGAAAAAAGATATGATTACAGTTGATGGATTGACCGTAGAATTTGGCGGCACCACCCTATTCAAAGACATTTCCTTCCAGATCAATGAGAAGGACCGTATAGCCCTGATGGGAAAGAATGGCGCAGGAAAGAGTACCCTGCTCAAGATCATCGCAGGCGTGAGAACTGCCACACGTGGCTCGGTCTCGGCTCCGAAAGATTGCGTCATCGCCTATCTGCCACAGCATCTCATGACCGAAGACGGACGCACCGTTTTCGAGGAAACTTGCCAGGCGTTCGCCCATCTGCATGAGATGCAGGCGGAAATCGACCGCATCAACAACGAACTCACCACACGTACCGACTACGACAGCGACGACTACATGCAGCTCATCGAAAAGGTATCATCTCTGTCAGAAAAATTCTATGCTATCGATATGACCCATTTCGAGGAAGACGTGGAGAAAACGCTGCTCGGACTGGGCTTCGAACGCTCCGACTTCAACCGCCCTACCAGCGAGTTCTCCGGTGGATGGCGCATGCGTATAGAACTGGCTAAGCTGCTCCTGAAATCGCCCGACGTACTGCTCCTCGATGAGCCGACCAACCACCTTGACATCGAATCTATCGGATGGCTGGAAGACTTCATCATCAACAGTTCGAAGGCGGTGGTTGGCATCAGCCACGACCGCAAATTCGTTGACGATATCACGACTAGAACCATCGAGGTGACCATGGGCAGAATCTACGACTACAAGGCTACCTACAGCCAGTATCTGGAACTCAGAAAGGAACGCCGCGAGCAGCAGATGAAGAAATATGAGGAACAGCAGAAGATGATTGCCGAGACCAAGGACTTCATCGAACGCTTCAAGGGAACCTATTCCAAGACCTTCCAGGTACAGAGCCGCGTGAAGATGCTGGAGAAACTGGAACTCATCGAGGTGGATGAGGAGGACACTAGCCGTCTGCGTCTCAAGTTCCCGCCTAGTCCACGCAGCGGCAACTATCCGGTGCAGATGAGCGATGTGGCGATGTCGTTCGACGGCAAGCAGATTTTCAGCGGCGTGAACCTCACCGTGGAGCGAGGCGACAAGATTGCCTTCGTGGGAAGAAACGGAGAGGGTAAGTCTACGCTCGTGAAATGCATCATGGGTCAGCTTCAGAACGAAGGCAGACTGGAGCTGGGACATAATGTCCAGATTGGCTATTTCGCTCAGAATCAGGCTTCTCTGCTCGATGGTGAGCTTACGGTATTCCAGACCATCGACGATGTTGCAAAGGGCGAAATCCGCAACAAGATTCGTGATCTGCTCGGTGCCTTCATGTTTGGCGGCGAGGATTCTACCAAGAAGGTGAAGGTGTTGTCGGGTGGCGAGCGCACCCGTCTTGCCATCCTCAAGCTGCTGCTGGAGCCGGTGAATCTGCTGATTCTCGATGAGCCTACCAACCATCTCGACCTGAAGACGAAGGATGTATTGAAGCAGGCGCTTCTGGATTTCGACGGTACACTCATCGTGGTGAGCCACGACCGTGATTTCCTTGATGGCCTTGTCAGCAAGGTCTACGAATTCGGCCACGGCCGCGTCCGTGAGCATCTCTGCGGCATCTACGAGTTCCTGGAATCCAAGAAAATGGAAAGCCTTCAGGAGCTGGAGAAGAAATAATATTCAAGGTGTATTGCAAATCGTTTTTTTGCAATACACTTTTTCTTATTATTTTGTTCCCAAAAAATGTAACATTCTTGACAAATAATGATAATCCTACTTCCTTTATAATATTTTAACTATTACAATTTGGTAATATTACAAACTTTTCTTACCTTTGCTGCCGAAAACGAATAAAATTAGCAGAAAATATACAATTCTCAGATAATATGATGAATGGGATAACCAATTATATTCTCCTCATCACATTCTTAATATATGGCGGCAGAGCGCCAGCACAGAATGTTAAGCATGAGAACGACTCCGTGAAGATGAACAAACCATTCAATATGGATATACGGACGAACATAATATATGACGCATTACTGATTCCCAACATAGGAGTGGAATTCGACCTCGGCAAGAGATGGACGGTTGCCGCCAACGCCATGTATGGCTGGTGGAACAACGACCGCAGCCATTGGTACTGGCGAGCTTACGGTGGAGATGTTGCCTTGCGCAAATGGCTGGGAAAGGCAGCCCGAAGAAAAGCCCTCACGGGGCATCATGTCGGGGTGTACGGCCAGATCTTCACCTACGATTTCGAAACCGGTGGAAGGGGCTACATGGGCGGCAAGCCCGGTGGCACGCTCTGGGACAAGATGAACTACGTGGTGGGAGCCGAATATGGCTACTCCCTCCCCATCGCCCGAAGATGGAACATCGATTTCACCATCGGAGCCGGATACTGGGGCGGAATCTACCACGAATATCTCCCACAGGACGGTGAATACGTATGGCAAGCCACGAAGAAGCGGCAATGGATAGGTCCTACAAAGGCTGAAATATCGCTCGTCTGGCTCCTGGGCAAAGGGAACTGTAATCAGAGACAATCCGGAAAGAAAAAATCTTTTCTGATGGATTCCACAGACAGGAAAGGAGGTGGCGATGATTAGAAGAATCCTCACATTTTTCATCCTCCTGTTCACCCTTATCCTGACTTCCTGCGAGCATAAGGAACTCAAATTCCCCGAAACTGTCAAGTTCCGCTCCCTGAGAGTGGTGCTGAAATGGGAACAGCTGGCAGACTTCGATAAGCCGGAAGGAATGCGAGTCATCTTCTTCCCTCTCCAAGGCAAAGGTGATCCCTGGATATTCGACTTCCCGTATGGCGAAGGCCGGACGATAGAGTTGCCAACCAACGACTATGCCGTGGCGAGCTACAACTATGATGCCGACGGCATTCTGTGGAAGAATACTGACAGTTTCTGGCATTTTACCGCCTATACACGCTCCGTTCAGACGCCTGATGGCGAGCAAGCCTGCATCACTCCTCCGTGGATGTGCGGCTACCATCTGGAAACGGTTTCGGTCAGGGACAATGGCAAGGAAGACGAGCTGGTCATCACGCTCCATCCCGAGAACAAAGTGAGTCGATACACCTACGAGGTGCATGGCATCCGCCATCTTGAGAGAGTGGCTGACATCAGGGCGAGTCTTTCAGGAATGTCGGGTTCGCTGCTGTTGGCAAACGATGAGTTGCCCGATGATGTTCCATCCGAGCGCCTGCTGTTTGGCGGCGAGGTAAAGGACGGTCAGATCAAGGGCGGCTTCTACACCTTCGGCTATCGCCAGAAGAGCACCGAGCCCCATGTGTTCAAGCTCTACATCAAGAGTCGCACGGGCAAGTTGCATGTTCTGGAGCAGGACGTAACCCAGCAGGTCCGCTCCTTCCCGGTGAAGGGTCATATAGGTAATGTTCATTTGGTATTGAACTTTGATTTCGACATTCCGGAAGAATCCGGAGGCAGCAAGGATGATACTGGATTTGACGTCGGAGCCGATGATTGGGCAGACGTAAACACGGATATTCTGTGTTAGAAATATGCGATTCAATTTGTTTCAGATAATATAAACCAATTATTTATTTAATATTTCAGTAAAATTTAATTTTCTTATGAATAAAATTTATTTATTAACCGCAGCCTTTGCCGTAATGGCATCGCTGTCAGGATGCTCGGACACCGAGCTCGCAAGCATTGACACCGCTCAGGAAAAGACCCCGATCGGCTTCCATACCGTTGGTAGCCAGATGGGATCTAGAGCAGATGTTATTAATTCTAGTAATTTGAATAAATACAGTTTTAATGTGTATGCGTTTACCAGAAATAGTACTGATGGGTCTGATGACGCTCTATTCATGGGTACTAAGGACACGGAGTCTTGGACTAATGGTGGAATCAAAATTTCATACAAAGGAGAAAAATGGGGTTATGACGACCCTAATAACCTCAAGTATTGGCCTACTAACGCTTTGAATTTTTATGCTGTCAGCCCAGTGCCAAAATCGGATGCAGAAGCAATTTTCTATCATTGGAAGATTACACAAACTGAAAAGAAAATACTCTACTTTAGTAGTGATGAGTATGGATCTCAATCTCAACCTTATATTGATGTAATGTATGCTATCGCCACAAATCAAAGTAAAAGTAATAAAGGCGGAAAAGTACAATTAAAGTTCCGTCATATTACCTCTCAGGTTGTGTTTAAGGCAAAGAAGCAGCGCGCAGATATGAACGTAGAGATTAAGAGTATCAAATTGCATAATCTTGAGACTAGTGGTTTTTTCACAATACCAATGAATAGAACTGATCTTCAACAGACAGATTGGACTCCCCAGTCCGCCACTTATAAATGTGGATTAACTGTTATAAATAAAGGCGATAATGATCCAAAAATAAATGTTGGTACTGAAGCTACAGATATTTCATCAAGCCAACCTATGTTCCTTATCCCTCAGCAATTGACAGCATGGGATACATCAAATAATACAGATTATGCAGACACACACAAACAAAGTTATTTGTCAATAGAATGCAAGATTAAGATCGGCAATGCCGATTATGTAGGTTCTGACTCCGAATATGGAACCCTCTACGTACCATTCGGTGGATATGAATGGCAACCAGGAATGCGTTATGTCTACACCCTGGTATTCGGTGGCGGTTATGATGCGGATGGCAAACCAATCTTGACTCCAATTAATTTTGAGCCATCTGTAGAACCATGGGGAGATGAAAACAAAGATGTTAACATCCAACCACAACAGTAAATTAGGCAAAAAATTTCATAAGTAAACCCAATTATAAGATAAAAATCCCCTGCAAGAGAAAAGCAACAAGCTACCTCTTGCAGGGCTTTTTTATATCCCTACCCTTTTTACACATTGGGCTAGGAGCTTTTGGGCCTTCAGCCCGTTCTTGAACCACATGATAAAGTTCTGTATTTTCATATCCCACAGAGATATTATTTTATCTCTGAGAAATAATATTATATTCCACGGAGATATTTTTTTATCTCTCAGAGATATTTTCATATTCCACAGAGATATTAGCCCCGTCCTTTTAAAAATAAAGATAAACCAGGGAACTGTAGAGCTGGACGGAAAGAACGTAGAGGAGATAGAGCGGAGCAAAGACCCGAATGCCGAAATACGACGCCTCATAAACCTCCGTGAGCGAACGGAAACGGTTGCTCGCCACACCAAAGGTGAGACTCATCACCATGACCGCAAAACAAAAGTACGGAAGGAGACTCTTCGTAAAACTGCTGCCCCAGAAGCCACCCATCACGTTCAACAAGATCGCATGGGGAACCATCGTGAGACAAACCATCACGAAAACGAACAGCAGAAACTCGAAAAACACCACTCGCATGGCTACCCGCTGGCGATATTCCCGGCGGTTGAAATGAAGCAGACCGCTCCTGTACAACGCCCCCAGCGAAATGCAGAGCAGCAGGAGCCAGACCAGCATCGGCTGCATCAGATTCTCAGTAAAGCGTCCGAAGAACCAGCGGATGCCCTCGGCATTGAGCAACGTACGCGGGAAGGTTTCCGGCATCGCAGCCGTCTGCAGCCACGATACCAGCACCAGGACGCACTGGCCAACCAGCAATCCGCTAGCCAGCCATGCCCCCAAACGGGTCAACTTCCGATAAATCGATATTCTATTCCTCATAGTCCTATCCCCCATGCCTTATCTCCCTCATGACCTACTCCTCGTCAGCCACAAGATTATCAATATCCAGGATGCGCAGTTCGCAGGCCCTTACCACCAGTCGGGTGGCATTCACGCTATTGCCGTTGTTGCCGTCAGGAAACAGCTTCTGCACCAGCTCGTTCTGTCGCTTCTCCAGACTCTTCACACCGAAAGGCATTCCTCGCAGACCGGTAATCTGCTCCTTGGTGTAGCCCAGGGCAAGATGGCGCAGAAAACGCTCGTCATATTCATCAATCTCGTAATTGATGAGAGCCTCCTGGCGCATCAGCTCGCTGTTCACGCTCTTCTTGAATCGCTCGATAATCTTCTTCAGGATAGGCTGGTTGAAGACCATCTTCTTGCCGCCCATGCAGCTCGCCACATCACCACGGGTGAGCAGTTCGCCGCTCTTTAGGATGATTCCGTCGCATCCGGCATCCAGCGCATCCACCCAAAGCTTCTCGTTGAGAATCTCGCCCGTAAAGATGAGCACCTTCACGTCGGGATACTGCTGCTTGGTGCTGCGGCAGATTTCCACGCCAATGGTGGTAGAACCGCCCAATCCCAGATCGAGCAGCACGAGGTCGGGCTTCTGCGCCTTGATAAGTCGCCAGTAAGCCGGTTCGTTTTCGGCAGTTCCAATGATTTCTGCCTCAGGAATGTCGGTCTTGAAGATGCCCTCGGTACCTTTCAGTTCCAGTGGCACATCTTCTACTATAATCACTTTAAAATTCTCCATATCTCAATTCTATTTTTTAATTTTCTATTCAATTCCAGCTTGAGGTTTCTCATGCTGAACTTCCGTTATTTTTATTTCAACCTTATGTTTCCATCTTTCCTTCAAGCCCTCGAAGTCAATTCTCTTAACGACCGCTACAGGCAGGACAACCGTGATGATCGCACTGCCGTCAGACCCGCCAGCGGAACTGAGACCGCAGCCGCGCAAGTTGGTAATATCGCCAACCTCTCTGGCTATCTGTCTCGCTACGAGATAATTGACATCCACGGTAGTTGAAGAAAAGAAATCGTTAATCTGGCGGGAATCGTAAGGCGATTCATACTGCTTCACGAACACCTCGGCATAAGGATTTCCTGCAGTTGTCACGATTCTGATGTCGCACTTCTTCGTATTGGCTATCAGGATTTCGAAAAGACGTTCCAGCAGATGGTAATCCAGCCTTACCATGCCCTTCGCCTGCTCCATCGCCTGCGTACTCAGCATGGTAAATACCGATTTATAATACTCTATCAGCTCGCGAAGCGATTCCACATCTTCGGGATTGGTTTCGATGAGCTGTCGGATGCGCGACGGATAATACATCGTTTCGTGTTTCAGGGCAGAGAGACAGTTGTCGAGCACCTGATTGGCAACATACAGCTTGTTGCCCTCGTATTCCGTGCGATGGATTTCGTCTTCCAGCAGTTCCAGTCTGCTGTAGTCCTTCCGGACGTCTGCCATACCGTCGTTCAGTGCTTTCTCGATGCGCACCACCACCTCGTTGAGCTGTTCGCTGTTGGCTCTACGGCTGGTTTTCTCATCCCATATCTCGCTGATTCTCTGCAGCTTTTCCTTGTCAGAGCTGCTGCTGAGCAGAATTTGGTTGATGGTATTCACCTTGTCTACGGCGAAGCGATAGCGCAGGATGTGGCGATAATACAAAAGGTAGTAAGCCAGCGGCAACTGCAGCAGGAGGAGTATCAGGAGCACCACCGCCACATTCTTGGAGTTCTTGGAAACCTCCATCGTGCGAACGTATTCATCCAGCGTATTGTCGGCGCTCATCTCTCGGAAGAGCTGGGTGTAGACCTTGTTGTTGCTGGCGTACAGGTCCCACTGGTGGAGCGCCAAGGCAGCCACAGCACTCTCGTTGCGGATATCGAGAATCACGTTGTAGTCGGTTGGCAGACTGTCTCTGAGCCACTGCAGTTCGGCTATAGCTCCCGACTTCGGATACTTCACCATCAGGAAGGGTCCCTTAGGTCGGAGCGAGAGATAATGGCGGTTGAGATACTCTCTTGCTGAATCGGCGAAGGCAAGCGTGCGCTCGTAATGACCGTTGACATTGCTGAAATAGGCGCTGTCGGCATACTGGTCTGCTCGCTGCAGATTGAGCGGCTTCTGAACGGCTGTACGCTTGTGCTGATGATGAAAGCTATGAGATTTCTGCATCTTCGCCCAGGCGCTGCCTGAAGGAAGACATGAGAACAGGGCTATCAGCAACGACAGCAGGAGCATACGACCCGCAGGAAGGCGGAAGGCAAAACGGCTCCCCTTGCCCACCTTGCTTTGTACAGAAATATCGCACTTGTCAAACATGCGGCTCGTCTTCTTGTATTTCTCGATGATTCCCTTGCAGTTGATGAGTCCGAAACCATGACCACCGGTATAGGCGCGGTCGAAGACATGAGCCAGCTGTTCCTCGTCCATACCCTTTCCGTTGTCCGTGATGGAAATCTCCACATACTTATCCTCTGCCTTGACCTGAGCCTCGACGACCACCTCGCCACCGGCAGGAGTAAACTTCCTGGCGTTGTCGGCTATCGTATTGATCATGAAGAGCGTCAGGGCACGGTCGGCTTTCAGAACAGCATCCGTCGGTTTCACCACGAGCCTGATGCCCTTCATCTGGAAGCTCGTCTTTCCCTTCTCCACGATGTCGAATAGCTGCTGCAGGGAGAAACTCTCGATGCGGAGGTTCAGCATTCCCTGCTTCATCTGAATCCAGCGTGTCAGGGTACTGTTATAATCTTCAATGACATCTACCAATTCCAATATATACTGGTAGCGCTGTTTTCTTATCTCCTCAGTTTCACCACCCTTGCAGAGTCGGGTCACCTCGTTCAGCATACGGTTTATATACGAAAGATTTGAGTTGGCAAACTCCACTTTGGTGCGCTGCTCCACGTTGCGTTCCTTGTTGGCAGATACTCTCATCGTCAATTCCATACGGCGTTCTGTTTCCTCTTCAAACTTCTCAAGGAATTCTTTATGTTTCTGAGCATTAAGCTCCATTCGTTCATGCAGAGGTTTAAGCAGTTCTTCCGTGGATTCCTCCTTGGCTTTCTTGCGCTTCATATAGTCGAAGACATAGAGCAGGATGACGGCAATGACAATCATGGCTATCACGGCGATGATCATGACATTGAGAATCGTGGCGATATCGTCGAGCTGGGCTGCACGGGCTTCGAGCTGGCGGTCCTGTCGGGAAGACTCCTGCAGGTCGAGATAGGCGTTGCGGTTGTAGTCGCTCTTCACCTTGTCGTCGAGTGCGGAATAAGCCAGACTCATCTGCTCGCGGATGGAAGCCACGAGGTCGGGCGCCTGGAAGATAGCCCTGTTGTCATAGAGCGCATGGTTCAGACAGTCGAGCGATGATTGGTAATCCCTGATTTGCCAATAGCACTCGGCAAGGGTACGATGGGCTCCTGCCGTCTGATAAACATCGCCATAGCTGCTGAAGAGATTGAGCGCCCGCTGGGCAAAGTTGCCGGCAAGCAGGTTGGCTGGCATCTGCTCGATGTTGAGATACTGGAAGGCAGGCAGGTTGTTCCTGATGAGGAACTCCCGGTTGTCTTCATCCTGGATATGTTCGCTGATAGCTTGAAGGGCATTCGCCTGCCAGTAAGGATAAGGATTAGGACCGCTCGCCAGCATGTAGCATCTGATGAGCAAATCGAATTCTTCCTGCAGAATCTCGTGCTGAGTACCGTGGGTAATCGCTCCACCCGAACCGTAATTGTAAAGATAGTTCAGATACTGGGCTGTGTCCTGCTCCAAGGCGTCAGGGTCTATCTGGTTCAGGGCTTGCATCATCGGCTTCTCCAACTGCACATAATAGAAATAGGTGGAAGCCACAACCGCAAACTCTGACTGGGCATAGACCGCACGGTGATATTCACGAGGAGGAAGGTTATCAGTCTCCTCGCCTATTCGGCGCAGTCGGCGCATCGCTTTCTCACGATAGGCGTAGAAATCCTTGTTGCGGGCTTCCCGCTGACAGAGTCGCATATTCTGGACGTCGGCAATAAGGAGTTCTATCTGGTTGTCGCTGCGTTCTTCCACCAGGTTGAGCCACTGTTTGGCAAGCTTGTAATCCATCTTGGCAATAGCCACGAAGGCAAGGTTGTTGCAAGCCTCTGCATAACCGGTAGGATAATCGCCGGAGAGAGCTAAGGCTCTCTTTGCCAGCACTTTGGTAGAGTCGAGGTTGCGATAGTGAAGAGCATAGGATTGGCTGTTCAACTTATCCACCTCATACTGATGGGCAGGCGAACAAGCTGAAAAGAAAAGCGCCGCCACCACCACAAGGTTGATGACGACGCTATAAAGATGACATTTTTTATGCATAAGCATAAAAACCAAACAACTTTTATTTAAAAACGATTTTCAAAATTAAGCGCGAGCCTTGGCAATATAGCCAAGAGCTTCCTGGCACTTAGCTGTGATAGCAGCCCAGTCGCCAGCAGCAACAGTCTCCTTAGGGAAGAGCTTAGAACCCATACCTACACAGAGAACGCCAGCCTTGATCCAAGGAGTAAGATTCTCCTCTGTTGGTTCTACGGCACCTGTTACCATGATGTTGCTCCAACGCAATGGTGCCATCACATTCTTGACGAATGAAGGACCACCTACGTTACCAGCAGGGAATACCTTGGTTACATCGCAACCTGCTGCCTGAGCATTGTTGATTTCAGTAACTGAACCACAACCTGGTGAATATGGAACCAGGCGACGGTTGCAGACTGGTGCAATGTCAGGGTTGAAGTTAGGACCTACGATGAAGTTGGCACCCAACTGGAGATAGAGAGAAGCTGTACCAGCATCAACCACTGTACCTGCACCCAAGATCATCTCAGGGCAAGCCTTGTCAGCCCACTTTACCAACTCACCGAAAATCTCGTGAGCGAAGTCACCACGGTTAGTAAACTCGAAAACGCGAACGCCACCCTCATAGCAAGCCTTGATTACGTTCTTGCAGATTTCAACGTCCTTATTGAAGAATACAGGAACCATACCAGTCTCTTTCATGGCTGCCATGACCTGCATTTTGCTAAACTTTGCCATTTTTTATTTTAATGTTAAATGTTAAATGTTAAATTAGGAAGAGCAAATGAATTTTTCACTCTTCCGTCTTCACTTCATTTATCGCTGAACGCGACCATTAGCGTTACCGCCAGCGAGGCTCTCTACCTCATCAGCAGAAACGAGGTTGAAATCGCCAGGGATAGTGTGCTTCAATGCAGAAGCAGCTACTGCAAACTCCAATGCCTCAGCCTGAGTCTCCTTGGTCAAGAGACCGTGGATCAGACCACCAGAGAAAGAGTCACCACCACCTACGCGGTCGATGATAGGGTTAATATCGTAGTGCTTGCTCTGATAGAACTCCTTACCGTCATAGATAAGAGCCTTCCAGCCGTTGTGTGTAGCAGAGAGAGACTCACGGAGAGTAGAAACAACATACTTGAATCCGAACTCCTTCATCATACCCTGGAAGATGCCATAGTAACCCTCAGCATCAGTCTTGCCACCCTCTACGTCAGCATCTGGCTTGAAGCCCAGGCAGAGCTGAGCATCTTCCTCATTACCGATGCAAACGTCAACGTACTTCATCAAAGGACGCATAACAGAGATAGCCTTCTCTGAAGTCCAGAGCTTCTTGCGGAAATTGAGGTCAACAGAAACTGTTACGCCATGACGCTTAGCAGCCTCACAAGCCAACTTGGTCAACTCAGCAGCCTTGTCGCTGATAGCAGGAGTAATACCGCTCCAGTGGAACCACTGGGCACCCTCCATAATCTTATCGAAATCGAAATCTGCAGCATCAGCCTCTGCGATAGCGCTGTGAGCACGGTCGTAGATAACCTTTGATGGGCGCATAGAAGCACCAGTCTCAGCATAGTAAAGACCAACACGGTCGCCACCACGAGCGATGAAATCAGTGTTTACACCATAGCGACGGAGAGCATTCAGGGCAATCTGGCCAATCTCGTGCTTTGGCAGCTTAGATACGAAGTAAGCCTCATGACCATAGTTAGCCAAGCTTACAGCTACGTTAGCTTCACCACCGCCAGGGATGATGCGGAATGAATCACTCTGAATGAAGCGCTCGTTGCCTTCTGGTGACAAACGAAGCATAATTTCACCTAATGTTACAATTTTTGCCATTGTTGATAGTTTTAATTAATTGTTTTTATGTTTGTTTGTAATTGACAATTCTAGGAACTCATCATTACATGATCTTGACAATGTTTTAAGTCACCGTCTCATATCGTTGGCAAAAATAACCATAATTTCCCAAATAACGAAATAAAAAGGGATTTTTTTTCGTTTTTACCCGTATTTTTCCTTTTTTCAATACTTTTTTTGGGTTTTTGTGCAAAAAAACAGCTGTGTATTCGCACAATTCATTTTTTTATTGTATATTTGTGCCCGAAAGTATGAACTGTGGTCGCACACACATGCTTTGGTTCAATAATCAATTGATGGAAATGCACAGCCGGCACATGTTACTATATAATAATGTTCGCGCGAAGCTTTCCTCAAAAATAAATACTTAAAACAATGGCCGAAAAAATCAGGATCAAGGATATTGCTGAAAGAGCTGGCGTATCCGTCGGAACGGTTGACCGAGTTCTTCATGAGCGCCCCAACGTATCCAAGACTGCCCGTGAAAAGGTGGAGAAGGCGCTGAAGGAGATGAATTACCAACCCAACATGTACGCCAGTGCATTGGCGTACAACAAATCGTACACCTTCTATCTGCTCATCCCTAAGCACGAATCGGAAGCTTACTGGGAAGAGATTGAGGAAGGTGCAAAGAAGTGTGAAGAGGTGCGCCGCGATTTCCATATCGACGTAGAAATCAGATTTTACGAGCGCTCCAATGAGGATTCGTTCCGTGAGATATCGAAAGAGATTCTGGAAGCACAGCCTGAGGGCGTCATCGTGGTTCCGTCTTCGCTCGCCGTAACACGGGAGTTGACCGAACAACTGCATCATAAAAGCATCCCCTTCATCCTCCTCGACTCATACATGCCCGACCTGCGTCCGCTCTCATTCTTCGGTCAGGATTCGTTCTGCTCTGGCTTCTTCTCAGCTAAGATGCTGATGATGATTGCCAGTGGCGAGAAGGAAATCATGCTGATGAGACAGACCAAGGACGGAAAGGTGGTCAGCAAGCAGCAGGACAACCGAGAGGTAGGTTTCCGCCACTACATGCACGACCACTTCCCACAGGTGGAAATCAAGGTACTCGACCTGCCGCTCAACGGAACCCGAAACGAATACGTGAAGATGCTGGAGAGATATTTTGCCGAGCATCCGGATACGCATCACTGCATCACCATGACATCGAAGGCACATATCGTGGGCGACTTCCTCCTGAAAACCAACCGCCGTGATGTTCAGATCATGGGCTATGACATGGTGGAGAAGAATGCCCACTGTCTGCGCGAGGGAAGCATCTCGTTCCTCATCGCACAGCACGCCTACATGCAGGGTTACTACTGTGTAGACACCCTCTTCCAGGCAATCGTGCTGAAGAAGAAGGTGACTACCGTGAACTACATGCCTATTGAGCTGCTGATGAAGGAGAACGTAGACTTCTATCGCAGAACGCAAATCTAAAATGATTCTGATTGAAGGAAATAAGTATTTGAATATATACATATTATAAATATATAAAACAACTACAGAATGAAACTATCAAGCTTTATCAAGATTAACCCTGCCGACTCGGTAGTGGTTTGCTTGCGCCCAATGAAGAAGGGCGAAGTGATTGAGGTAGATGGTAAGACCATCACCCTGTTGCAGGATACTCCTGCTGGACATAAGGTGCTCATCGACGATGCTGCCGAAGGAAAGGACATCATCAAGTACGGCTACCCTATCGGCCACGCCAAGAAGGACCTGAAGCAGGGCGAATGGGTGAACGAGAATAATCTCAAGACCAATCTCGCCGGTACTTTGGAGTATACTTATAACCCTGTAGACGAGCAGTTGAGCATCGCACAGGAAAACCGCACCTTCAAGGGATTCGTTCGCAAGAACGGCGAAGTAGGTGTAAGAAACGAAATCTGGGTGGTTCCTACTGTGGGCTGCGTGAACGGAATCGCAGAGAAGCTTGTTGAACTCCTGAAGAAGGAGACCAACTGCGAGGGAATCGACGCCATCCACGCATGGCACCATAACTATGGCTGCTCTCAGCTTTCAGGCGATCATGAGAACACCCGTAAGGTGTTGCGAGACATCTGCCTTCATCCAAATGCTGGCGCTGTGCTCGTACTCTCTCTCGGCTGTGAAAACAATCAGGCTGACGCTTTCATGGAGATGCTTGGCGACTACGATAAGGACCGCATCAAACTTCTTGTAACACAGAAGGTTGAAGGCGATGAGCTGGAGGAAGGCATGAAGCTGCTTCGTGATCTCTATCAGAAGGCTAAGGAAGACAAGCGCCAGGACGTGCCGGTTAGCAAGCTCCGCGTAGGTTTGAAGTGTGGCGGTTCTGACGGCTTCAGCGGAATCACAGCCAATCCATTGGTAGGTGAATTCTCTGACTGGCTGGTTGCTCAGGGCGGAACATCTATCCTCACCGAGGTGCCTGAGATGTTTGGTGCAGAGACCATCCTGATGAACCGTTGTGAAAACAAGGAACTCTTCGACAAGACTGTTCACCTCATCAACGACTTCAAGGAGTACTTCCTCAGCCACGGTGAGCCAGTTGGCGAGAATCCTTCTCCAGGCAATAAGGCTGGTGGAATCTCTACCCTCGAAGACAAGGCGCTGGGCTGTACACAGAAGTGCGGCCGTGCTCCGGTCAGCGGCGTATTGCAGTATGGTGATCGTCTGAAGACTACCGGTCTCAACCTCCTTTCAGCTCCAGGCAATGACCTCGTAGCAGCCACAGCACTGGCTTCTGCAGGGTGCCAGCTCGTACTCTTCACCACCGGTCGTGGAACGCCATTCGGTACCTTCGTACCAACCATGAAGATTTCTACCAACAGCAATCTGGCAAAGAACAAGCCAAACTGGATTGACTTCAATGCCGGTGAACTGGTAGAGGGTACTGAGATGAAGGATCTTGTACGTAAGTTTATCGATAAGATTATCGCCGTAGCCAATGGCGAGGAAGCCCGCAATGAGAAGAACGGCTACAGCGAAATTTCCATTTTCAAGAATGGAGTAACATTGTAACATTAAATATAAAACATGAGTAATAAAAAAGGTTTGCTGGCGCTATCGCCGTTATTTCTGCTGATTGTCCTCATCGCAGTGTTCACCGTCTATTCTACGGATGCGACTCACAAGGACACCAACTTGTCGCTCACCGTGGCATTCATGATATCCAGTATCTATGCCGTGGCGATTTCGGGCGGAATGCCCATCAAGAAGCGAGTAGATACCTACAGTAAGGGTGCTGGCGCCAACAACCTGATGCTCATGTTGTGGATATACGTACTGGCAGGTGCGTTCGCAGCATCGGCAAAGGCGATGGGGGCAGTAGACGCCACCGTGAACCTGGCGCTGAGCGTTCTGCCTGCCAGCATGATTCTTCCCGGACTCTTCCTGGCGGCTTGCTTCATCTCCGTCTCCATCGGTACCAGTGTAGGAACGGTGGTGGCGCTGGTTCCTATTGCAGCCGGACTGGCTAGTTCCATGCACGGCAACGTGGGTATGATGACCGCCATCATCGTGGGTGGCGCCTATTTTGGCGATAACCTTTCGTTCATCTCTGATACGACGGTGGTGGCAACCCAGACGCAAGGTTGCCGGATGAGTGACAAGTTCAGGGTGAATTCACTCATCGTGGGTCCTGCAGCCCTCATCATCCTTGGCGTCTATGCCGTGATGGGAATCGGTCTTCAGGCTCCAACCGACATTGCAGACGTAGAATACGTCAAGGTGTTACCTTATATATTAGTACTCGTCTGCGCCATAGCCGGTATGAACGTGATGGCTGTTCTGGCAATGGGCACGATACTCTGCGGCGTCATCGGCGTGGCAAGCTACTATCTCGGTTCTCCCCTCTCCTACGACCTGTTTGGCTGGTTCTCGGCAATGGGCAATGGAATCACGGGCATGGGCGAGCTGGTGATTATCGCCATGATGGCAGGCGGAATGCTGGAAATCATCCGAGAGAACGGAGGAATCAACTATATCATCGACAAGATTACCGCCCGTGTTCACGGCAAGCGGGGAGCCGAACTCTCTATTGCTGCGCTCGTATCGCTGGTGAATATCTGTACAGCCAACAACACGGTGGCAATCCTGACGGTGGGGAATATCGCAAAGAAGATAGGCGATAAGTTTGGCGTTGACAACCGCAAGGCAGCCAGTATCCTCGACACCTTCTCGTGTATGGTGCAGGGAATGATTCCTTACGGAGTTCAGATGCTGCTGGCAGCCGGTCTGGCAGGAATCAGTCCGATGGACATTCTGCCCTATCTCTACTATCCGGTAGCCATCGGTATTGCCGCCTTCCTCGCAATCATCTTCCGCTATCCGAAGCGATATAATTAAACAGAAAATATCATTTAAAATTCAGGCGATATGAACTTTTTACAGAGAAATCTTTTCATCAAGCTGCGTTCCGAGAATTTCGGAACCGATGAAGAACTGGAACCAATGACAACCTTCAAGACGCAGAAGATTGCCCAGATGATGAAGAACCTCAGCGACATTCCTGAGGGAGAAGTTCGCATGAGCAACAGCTTTCTGAATCGCCGTCTTTCTAAGATACAAGATGACGAACGCCATGCTATCGACACCTCGATAGAAACCATCTATCTGCTGCAAATCATCGTGAGCAACGTGAACAGCATCCTGAAGAGCGGAATCAATCTGAAGGGCATTATCAAGCTGGGCAACTACCTGCGCACGAAAGGAGACAAGGTAGACTTCGTGAAACTGGAGAAATGGCTTACCAAGCTTCGCATCCAGCGCATCGCACAGCTGGAAGGAAGCGTGCTCATCACCTTCTTCGACTTTGACCAGGACGAAATTCCGTTTGTTCGCCACGTAGAGCCAGGCGCCTACAAGCATACGCTGCGCTCGCTCTATTACAACATTACGGAGCATCAGGACATCCAGTTTGAACAGAACAATGCCGGCTTCGTTCATACTACCGGAGGCACCATGCGCAAGAATCTGCGCCGAAGCATGCGCTTCCTGCAGTATGCTCCGATAGAGACTATGAGCAATTTCATGAACAACTTCTTCCGTTCACTTTCGGAAATCGAAGAATAGTGAAATATAAATTTATATAAAAAACGAACACGTCTGATGCATATATCAGACGTTTTTCGTATCTTTGCAGTTATGAAAAGAAGTATCATAACAATAATTACCATTATATTTACCCTTGGGCTTCATGCTCAAGTGCAATGTGAAGATACCTGCAGTCACGTGCATGGTATTGACCTCAGCCATTACCAAGGGAATGTCTTTTGGGAAACTGTAGGTGATAATTCCAAGATGGCTTATGTCTATCTGAAAGCTACTGAAGGCGGAACCAACGTAGACGCCAAGTATAAGAAGAACATTGACCTGGCTCACCGGTACGGGCTCAAGGTAGGATCCTACCACTTCTACCGCGCCAAGATTCCGCAGCAGACGCAGCTGGAGAATTTCATGGCGCAATGCCGACCTGGCGATCAGGACCTGCTGCCGATGATAGATGTGGAGACCAAGAGCGGACTGAACACGGAAGAATTCTGCGACTCGCTGTTCAAGTTCCTGCATCTGGTAGAAAAAGCATACAGACAGAAGCCGCTCATCTATACTGGAGCCAACTTCTACGACCATTACCTACTGGGCAAATTGGACAGCTACAAGCTCATGATTGCCCAATACACCAAGCGGGAACCCGTATTGGCTGACGGCAGAGACTTCGAGATGTGGCAGTATACAGGTAAAGGCAGACTGAACGGAATCAATGGTTATGTCGACAAAAGCCGCTTCATGGGAAGGCACAGGCTGAGAGAAATCAGATTCAGACATCGATGACTTTGAACTTCGTTACTTTGAACTTGGAGCATTGAACTTTATGATTAGCTTCAGTAGGTAAAAGTGAGGGTTTGAGGTTAGGAAAACAATGATGTCTGGAAATTAAAATATGTAAATCAATAAACTTTAAATAAAACTATGGCAATTATAAAATGTCCTGAATGTGGACGCCAAATTAGCGATAAAGCACCAACATGTCCAAGCTGCGGTGTAGAGATTGCGGGCAAAATCACAAAATGCCCTAACTGCGGAGAGGTTTATTTCAACTATCTTGAAATGTGTCCTAACTGCCAGACTCCCAATCCGACATTGGTAGGTGGCAGGGGCGGAATCTCTCCTACTCCTTCTGCACCGGTACAGCCTACACAGCCAGTGGAACCGGTTGCTCCTGTTCAGCAGCCAGCAAGACAAACCATGCAGCAGCCAGCAAGACCGGCTAGTACTGAAATGTCTGCAAGACCGGCAAATCCAGGAAGGCCAGCAACTCCTCCACCTCCACCAGTTCGCCCAACAGCAGCCAACGGAAACGGAGGTGAGCAGAATCCGGAAAACAAGGAACCCGAAAAGAAGAAGGGAACCCGGAGCATCCTGATTATCTCGCTCATCTTCTCTGTGCTCGTCTGCGGAATCCTGTATTACTTCTATGACAATGCCAACAAGAACAAGGAGTTGGAAGCTTATGAATACGCCATGCAGAGTACTGACCCGATGGTTCTCCAGAGTTATCTGGACACCTACAAGGACGCAGATGAAGCTCACCGCGATTCGATTACAGCCCATCTTGACCGTTTGAAGCAGACGGATCAGGACTGGACCAATGCCGTGGTAAGCGGTTCGAAAGATGCGCTGCAGGCTTATCTGGATAAATATCCGAACAGCATTCATAAGCAGGAAGCCATCAACAAGATTGATTCCATCGACTGGAATGTGGCTAAGAATGCGGATACGGCTGATGCTTATCAGACCTACCTGGATGACCACAGAGACGGTTCGCACATCGAAGAGGCTGAGAATGCCTTGAAGAAGGTAAAGGGACGTGACCTGCAGCCGGAAGAAAAGGAATTTATCTCTAGTCTCTATCGACAGTTCTTCCAGAGTATCAACTCCCATGATGGAGACGGTTTGCTCGCTAACTGCGAAGACATTCTCTCTTCATTGCTGGGCAAGAATTCTGCACCGAAATCGGATGTCGTTACCTTTATGGACAAGCTCTATAAGGAGGATGTTGCCAACATGAACTGGCACATTAACAACGATTATCAGATCAAGAAACGTGAGATTGGCGACAGCGAATATGAATATCAGGTAGTGTTCACCGCCAAGCAGGTGGTTGACAAGACAGACGGTTCCAAGCACGAACAGTTGTTCAAGATTTCGAGCACCGTTTCTCCGGACCTGAAGATTTCATCATTCAATATGTCGAAGGTAACTCCTGCTCAATAAAAAATATGGGAAAATAAAAAATGGGAAAATAAAAAAAGCCCTGTAAGAACAAAAGCATTCAAGTTTCAATGACTTATTTTAAAGCTTTTGTCCTTACAGGGCGATTTTGTTTATTGCATCTGACTTCTACTTTGCGTTCTTCATCTGGCGAAGCAACTCTTTCTGTCTGTCATTCAAGCCGGTTGGCAACTTCACATTATAGGTAATCATCAGATCACCGAAGGTTCCATCGCCACGGTCGTAACCCTTGCCACGAACACGAACCTTCGTTCCGTTCTGAGTCTCAGGCTTGATCTTCAACTTAATCTTCGAACCGTTGCTCAGCGTGATGATTCCTTCACCACCCAACAAGGCTGTATACATGTCGATGTTCACGTTCATGTTCATTTCGCCATTGTTGGTTCGAGCACTTTGCTGACTGCCGCAGCCGCCGTTGCAACCGCCAGTACCGAAGTCAGCACCTGCGCCATAACCGGCATTGGCTCCACCGAAACCGCCAAAGCCACCAAAGCCGCCGAAACCAGCACCGCCCTGGCTGCTGCGGGAACGGCCGCCGCCAAAGAGATTTTCGAAGAAGCTGGAGAATCCACCTCCGCCACTTCCGAAACTGCTGAAGTCAAAGCCCTCAAACGGATTGCCGCCAGCGCCACCGGCACTGCCGCCGCCAAATCCACCACCACCGAAGCCACCGGCGTTCTTCCAGTTCTCGCCAAACTGATCGTATTTGGCACGTTTATCTGGATCTGACAACACCTCATACGCCTCGTTCAAAGCCTGGAACTTAGCCTTAGCCTTCGGGTCGTTAGGGTGCAAGTCAGGATGAAACTGCTTAGCTCTCTTACGATAGGCTGCTCGAACATCCTTCTGAGGAATGTTCTTGTCAACACCAAGAATTTTGTAATAATCTACGAATGCCATATTCTTATACCTCCTATTTTTAATTATTTTTTGAATTATCCAACAAAAAGTATGCCGTAATTGCTAACTTTTTTGTACTTTTGCAGAGTAATAATAACTTTTTAGTAATATGAAACAAGTATTTGCAGCGCTCTTGCTGGCGCTTACCATCAATTCACCCGCTATGGCACAGCAACGTACCGTAAAACTGAGAGTAATCGAAACGAGTGACGTCCACGGTTCCTTCTTCCCTTACGATTTCATCAACCGGAAGCCAAAGGCAGGTACTCTGGCTAGAGTTTCTTCCTACGTCAACGACCTTCGAAAGACGTATAAGGACAATGTTATCCTCCTGGAGAATGGCGACATTCTGCAGGGACAGCCCACCTGCTACTATTATAATTATGTGAACACCCAGGCTCGCAACGTGGCTTCGGATGTGGTCAACTATATGAAGTATGATGCACAGGCGTTCGGTAACCATGATGTTGAGACCGGTCATCCTGTTTACGACAAATGGATCAAGGAGTTGAACTGCCCTGTTTTGGGAGCCAACATCATCGACACCAAGACTGGCGAGCCTTATGTAAAGCCTTACATCATCCTGAACCGCGACGGTGTGAAGGTTGCCGTGCTCGGCTTGCTGACTCCAGCCATTCCTAACTGGCTGACAGAGAATCTCTGGAGCGGTCTCCATTTCGAGAACATGGTGACCAGTGCCCGGAAATGGATGAAGCACATCCAGGAGAACGAGAAGCCGGACGTGGTAATCGGCGTCTTCCATAGTGGAAAGGACGGTGGAATCGTCACTCCGGAATACGAAGAGGATGCTTCGCTCAGAGTTGCAAAGGAAGTGCCAGGCTTCGACATGGTACTCTTCGGCCACGACCACACCCGATGCAACGAGACTGTCACCAATGTGGAAGGCAAGCCTGTTGTTTGTCTCGACCCAGCCAATAACGCCCTCTCCGTAGCTGATGCAGAGATTACTCTGACCCTCAACAAGAAGAAGGTGAACGGCAAGAAACAGTATGTAGTGACTGACAAGAAAGTGGTAGGAAATCTTGCCGATGTGACAAAATGTCCTATCGATGAGGATTTCATGAAGGCTTTCGAGCCTCAGATTGCAGAAATCAACCAGTATGTGGGCAAGCAGATTGGCACTTTCAAGAACACTATCCACAGCCGTGAATCGTTCTTCGGAAGCTGCGCCTTCAATGATTTCATCCTCAACCTGCAGCTTGAAATCACCAAGGCAGACATCGCCTTCAACGCCCCGCTCCAGTTCAACTCCACCATCAACGCTGGTCCTATCTACGTGAGCGACATGTTCAATCTCTATAAATATGAGAATCAGCTCTACGTGATGCGACTTACCGGTGAAGAGATTCGCAAGCATCTGGAGATGAGTTACGACCTCTGGGTGAACACCATGAAGAGTCCTGACGACCATCTGCTTCTGCTCGACACCCAGACCAAGGGCGACCAGCAGCGCCTGGGCTTCAAGAACCTCTCCTTCAACTTTGACAGTGCTGCCGGAATCGACTACGAGGTAGATGTTACGAAGCCAGACGGAGAGAAGGTGAAGATTCTGCGCATGAGCAACGGTCAGCCTTTCGATGAGAAGAAATGGTATAATGTAGCCGTAAACAGCTATCGTGGCAATGGTGGTGGTGAACTTCTGACCCGCGGCGCCGGAATTCCAAAGGACAGTCTGGACAGCCGAATCATCTACCGCAGCAAGCGCGACCAGCGCTACTACCTGATGGAAGCAATCGAAAAAATGGGCACAGTAGAGGCTAAAGCCAACAACAACTGGAAGTTTGTGCCGGAAGCATGGACCAAGCCTGCAGCCCAGCGCGACTATGAATTGCTTTTCGGCAATAAGCAGTAGCCAGCCCATCGAAACGCTCCCCCCAGGAGAGCAAATCATAAAGTTCAAAGCTCAAAGTTCAAAGCTCAAAGCTCAAAGTTCAATGTAAGAGAAGTTCAATATTCAAAGTTCAAAATAAAGAATGAAGTATTGGTTTATATTTTGCAAGAGTGACATCTTGCTCGAGAAGAGAGAAGACGGAACCTATACGATTCCATGTAGTGAGGAATGTCCGATAGAGACAAAACCCTGGACCCACATCCTCAACATCACCCCGATGGAGGACGGAACGGAGGTGAAAACCTTCACCATTCCGGAACCCGTCACAGACCATCCGAAGTTCGAGATGTGCGGTCTGCGTCCCAGTTTCTATAAGCTCACACCTGAGCTTTATCAGAAGGCTGGCAAATGCCAGGAACTGAACTATTGGGATATGAACACGAAGTTCTGCGGCGTTTGCGGCGCTCCGATGAAGATGGATACAGACATCAGCAAGAAGTGCACCGAATGCGGCAAGACGGTCTGGCCATCTCTCGCCACCGCCATCATCGTGCTCATCAAGAAGGGCGATCAGGTGCTTCTCGTTCATGCCCGCAACTTCAAGGGCAACTTCGATTCTCTCGTAGCCGGATTCGTAGAGACGGGCGAAAGTCTGGAAGAAGCCGTACATCGCGAGGTGATGGAAGAGACGGGGCTGACCATCAAGAACGTGAAGTATTTCAGTTCCCAGCCATGGCCTTATCCAAGTGGACTGATGGTGGGTTATACGGCAGAATATGTGGATGGAGAAATCCACCTGCAGAAAGAGGAACTCTCTCGTGGCAAGTGGTTTAGCAAGGACAACCTCCCTATCCTTCCTGAGAAATTATCCATTGCCAGCCGCCTGATTGACGCCTGGCTGGAAGGAAAGATTTAATAGTTGAACGCTACAAGAAAATTTTGGTCTGAACAAGAAACTTTTGTTCGGAACAAGAAATAAGAACGCAACAAGAGATGAAAGAGAAACTTTGGAATGCTAACTATGTGAAGGTGATGACGACCAATTTCTTGCTCTACTTCGCCTTCTATCTTCTCACCCCGTTGCTCCCGCTCTATCTGAGTGAGACCTTCGGGACAACGAAGGATGTAATCGGCATTGTATTGAGCGGATATACTGTGGCAGCCCTCATCATCCGCCCCTTCAGCGGCTATGTGGTAGACGGGTTCTCTCGAAAGAAAGTATTGATGATCTGCCTGGCAGCCTTCGCCATCTTCTTTGCAGGGTACATTGCTGCCAGCACCATCCTGATGTTTGCCATCTGTCGAACCCTGCATGGCGGACCGTTTGGCGCCGTAACCGTTGCCAACAGTACCTGCGCCATTGATGTCCTGCCTGCCAGCCGCCGCAACGAAGGCATTGGCCTCTACGGACTGAGCAACAATTTCGCCATGGCAATAGCTCCTTCTGTCGGAATCTATCTCCATAATATGGTGGGCAGTTACATGGTTCTGTTCTGGATTGCCTTCATCGTAGCCATCGCTTCTGTGGTGATTGCCGGAACGGTTCATCTGCCGGAGAAGGAAATCGTCAAGAACAAGGAGAAGCTGTCCCTGGACCGATTCTTCCTGACCCGTGCCTGGCTACTCGCCATCAACATCTGCATGTTTGGCTTCTGCTGGGGCGTTCTGAGCAACTATCTTGCCATCTACAGCAAGGAAGAACTCGGTATTACGGGCGGAACGGGAACCTATTTTGCCATCCTCTCGATGGGCTTGTTCCTCTCCCGCTTGCAGGGGCGTAAGGCGCTGAGCAAAGGTAAGTTAACGCAGAATGCAGCCGAAGGAATGCTGATTTCGCTGGTGGGCTTCACCATCTTTGTCGCCATCAAGCATCCAGTAGCCTATTACCTCTCAGCAGCACTCATCGGTCTGGGCAACGGCCATCTCTATCCAGCCTTCCTGAATATGTTTATCAATGTGGCTCGCCACGACCAGCGAGGCACTGCCAACAGCAGTATTCTTACGGGTTGGGATTTGGGATTCGGAATCGGCTGTCTGCTCGGTGGTGTTGTGGCAGAACATTTCAGCTACAACGGAACCTTCTGGATGGTAGCCATCGAAAATGCCGCCGCCGTCGTTCTGTTCTTTGCCGCCTCTAAAAGCTTTTTCGAGAAGCGGAGAAGAGTGGAATAGAATTTTCAGAAAAAATGTTCCGTGAGAAAACGGAAAGGAAACAAAAAAATGAGGGTGTGTCATCCATAAGAAGATGACACACCCTCAACTGTTTTCTAATACTGTTGTTCAGCTTAGAATGGAAGATCATCAGCGCTGCCACCTGCTGCAGGAGCTGCTGGCTGAGCTGGAGGGAATGGAGCAGTAGCACCTGCTGCAGGAGCGGCTGCAGGAGCTGGCTGAGCAGGAGCAGCACCCATTGGAGGGAATGCTGAAGCACCTGGCTGCATTCCACCCATTGCACCAACTGCATTAGGATCTACGCGCTGCACGTTCCATGCACGGATACTGTTGAACCAACGACCCTGATACTCGTGAGCATCAATATCGAAGGAAACCAAAATTTCTTCACCACTCTGAATATTGAACTGAGCCATACGGTCTGCGCCAAAAACATCAAAGCACAACTTCTTAGGATATGCTTCGTGAGTTTCGATAACATAAGACTGAGCCTTCCACTCGCCTCTTGCTGAAACGCCGCTTCTTTCTGGTAAAACGGCAATAACCTTTCCTTGTAATTCCATATTAATATTTTAAAGTTTTTATAGATTCAAACGATTCTGACTGCGAAATTACTAAAAATAGTTCTAAAACTCAAACTTTTATCCAATTATTTTTGTGTATGAACAATATTTTTTGTATTTTTGTGCTCAATTAAGCGATTATGCTAAATTAAATAGGTGAATAAGAAAAATAAAAAATTAATTTAAAATAAATACTCATGAGATTTACAGTTTCAAGTTCTGCATTGAGCAGCAAGCTCAACATGCTAGCCAAGGTAATCAGCAGCAAGAATTCCTTGCCTATCCTTGATTGTTTCCTTTTCCAGGTAGCAAATGGTGAAATGACAGTTACTGCCAGCGATAGTGACAATATCATCAAGAGCACCATCGAACTGACAGACAATGACGGCGAAGGCGAATTCTGCGTTCCTAACAGAGTTATCCTCGATGCGCTCAAGGAATTGCCTGAGCAGCCTCTCAACTTTGATGTTGACACGGATACCTTTGCTATCAAGATTGTTTACCAGAACGGTCTTTACAACTTCACCGGTCAGAATGCGGAAGATTACCCTCGCACACAGAGCATGAACGAGGCTTCTCATTTCATCGCCCTTCCTACAAACGTGCTGATTGACAACATCTCACGTTCTCTCTTCGCTACGGCAAGCGATGAATTGCGCCCTGTAATGAACGGTATTTATTTCGACCTCACTGCCGATGCTCTCGCCATCGTTGCCAGCGACGGCCATAAGCTGGTGCGCAACAGAAACTACACCATCAAGAGTGAGACTCCAGCTTCGTTCATCCTTCCAAAGAAGCCTGCTTCCCTGCTCAAGGCTATCCTGACAAGAGACAGCGACGACGTGGAAATCAAGTTTGACGACCGCAGTGCCGAAATCCTTTTCGCTGACGGCGAGATGAGATGCAGACTCATTGACGGCCGCTATCCAAACTACAACTCCGTGATTCCTAACAATCCTAACGAGGTGACCGTAGACCGTAAGGCGCTCATCAGCGCTTTGCGCCGCGTAATGCCTTTCGCCAGCGAGAGCAGCCAGCTGGTTCGCTTCAGCATCGAATCAGGTAGAATGGAGGTTTCTTCTGAGGATATGGACTTCTCTACATCAGCCCGCGAGCAGATGTCTTGCGAGTATGTGGGTTCACCTATCAACATCGGTTTCAAGGGCAGCAGCCTGAACGAAGTGCTCAGCAACATCGGTAGCGAGAACATCATCCTCCAGCTCGCAGACCCTAGCCGTGCCGGAATCATCGTTCCTGCCGAGCAGACTGAAAACGAGGATGTCCTCATGCTCATCATGCCTATGCTCCTGAATGACTAAGGAGCAGCAGGCTTAACAGAATCGTCAGAAAAATATTTTAATAGAAAAATGAAACTCAACTTAAAGAAGCCTTTAATCGTGTTCGACCTTGAAACAACAGGTCTGGACATGGTGAAGGACAGAATCATTCAGATATCTTACATCAAGGTAAGTCCGGACGGAACAGAGACAAGAAAGAACCTCTTCGTCAATCCGGAGAAGGAGATTCCTGCAGAGGTTGTTGCCCTCACTGGCATCAGCAACGAAGACGTCAAGGACGCTCCAACCTTCAAGCAGCTGGCTGCCACACTCGATAAGGAGTTTACCGGCTGCGATTTTGCCGGCTACAATTCCAACCATTTCGATATTCCGATGCTCGCAGAGGAATTCCTCCGTGCCGGAATCGACTTCGACTTCAGCAAGTGCCGCCTCATCGACGCTCAGACCATCTTCATGAAGATGGAGCGCAGAAACCTGGCTGCTGCCTACAAGTTCTTCTGCGGAAGAAAGATGGAAGAAGATTTCGAGGCTCATAGAGCTGACCAGGATACAGAAGCCACCTACCGCGTGCTGATGGCTGAGCTCGACAAATATGCTCCAGGCGTTCAGGACGAACCGGAGCGCGTGCTCAACAACGACATGGACGAGCTGGCTGCCTTCTCCAAGCAGAACGACAATGTAGACTTTGCTGGCCGCATCGTATGGCAGGAAGTGAAGGATGCTGACGGCAATGTAATGACCGATGAGAAGGGCGAGCCTCTGAAGCATGAGGTCTTCAACTTCGGCAAATACAAAGGCTGGGACGTTGGCGAAATCCTGACCCGCGACCCAGGCTACTTCACATGGGTTCTGGGCAGCGACTTTACCAACAATACCAAGCAGGTACTTACCCGTATTCGCCTCCGTGAATACAATAAGCGTATGGGGAAATAGGAAAATGTTGAAAGGAAAGAAAATAGTACTGGGCATTACGGGCTCCATTGCAGCCTATAAGTCCTGTCTCATCATCCGCGGGCTCATCAAGAAAGGCGCTGAGGTGCAGGTGGTCATTACGCCAGCCGGCAAGGAGTTCATCACTCCCATCACCCTCTCTGCCCTCACCCATAAGCCCGTGGTGAGCGAGTTCTTCTCGCAGCGCGACGGAACATGGAACTCTCATGTTGACCTCGGACTCTGGGCAGACGCCATGCTCATTGCTCCCTGCACAGCCTCTACGATGGGAAAGATGGCTCACGGCCTTGCCGACAACATGCTCATCACCACCTACCTCTCCATGAAGGCGCCGGTCTTCATTGCACCAGCCATGGACCTGGACATGTACAAGCATCCGTCCACTCAGGCTAACATGAAGACCCTCCTGGGCTATGGCAATCATATCATAGAGCCGGAAGTGGGATTCCTGGCCAGTGGACTGGAAGGAAAGGGACGCATGGAAGAACCCGACATCATCGTGGAGTATCTGGAACGATTCTTCAGCGAGCAGGAAGACCTGAAGGGCAAGAACGTGATGATTACTGCCGGACCCACCTATGAGAAGATAGACCCGGTGCGCTTCATCGGCAATTATTCTTCCGGCAAGATGGGATTCGCCCTGGCTGAGGAATGCCTGCGCCGTGGCGCCAACGTAACCCTCATCGCCGGTCCCGTAGCGCTCTCGTGCAGTCCCGGAATCAACCGCATCGATGTGGAGAGCTGCGAAGAGATGTACCAGGCCTCTACCCTGGCTTTCCAGCAGGCAGATGCAGCCATCCTCTGTGCTGCCGTTGCCGACTTCAAGCCGAATGCCGTTGCCGACAGGAAAATCAAGCGTGAGAAGGACGACCTGGAATTGCGCCTCGTGCCTACGCACGATATTGCTGCTGCCCTGGGCCAGATGAAGCAGAAGAACCAGCGAATCGTGGCTTTCGCCCTGGAAACCAACGACGAGGAAGCCAACGCACAGAAGAAGAGACAGAAGAAGAATGCCGACTTCATCGTGCTCAACTCCACCCGCAATCCGGGAACCACATTCCGCACGGACGACAATCAGATAACGATTATCTCAGAAAAGGGCAAGAAAGAATATGAGAAGAAACCAAAGACTGAGGTGGCTAAAGACATCATCAACGAATTGGCAAAAATCCTGTAAGTGGATGAAAGCTGTCTGTATGGTATGGATTCTGTTCTGTACCGTACAGACAGTTTCTGCGCAGGAGCTCCAGGCCAAGGTCACGATCAACCACGCCCAGATTTCGGGCACGGACAAGAGCGTCTTCGAAAACCTGCAGCAGACTCTGGAGCAGTTTCTCAACGACCGCCAATGGACCCATCTGCAGTTTGCCAGGAAAGAGCGCATCGTCTGTAATTTCAACATTACGGTAAGCAAGTATGATAAAGATGCAAACATGTTTACATGCAAGGCGCTTATCCAGGCTAACCGACCGGTCTATAATTCGGCCTACACCACCACCATATATAATAATGTGGACCAGAACTTCACGTTCAAGTTTGCCGAGTTCGACCAGCTGGAGTTCAACGAGCAGCAGATAGACAATCAGCTGACGGCTCTCTGCGCCTATTATGCCTATCTCATCATAGGTCTTGACCTCGACACGTTTGCGCCCAAGGGTGGCGAAGATGTGCTTCAAAGATGCATGAACCTTGCCAACAACGCCCAGAACCTCGATTATCCGGGATGGAAGGCATTTGCCGATTCCAAGAACCGCTTTGCCATCATCTCCGATTATCTGGACGGCGCCATGGAACCCTACCGCCAGCTGCAGTATGATTATTACCGCAAGGGGCTGGACGAGATGGCAAGCAACGTGGAACGAGGCCGGGGCGAGATTACTACGGCTCTTACCACCCTTCTCCGGAAGGCGAGGGAAAACCGTCCGCTCAGTCTCCTGCCGCAGATATGGACTGATTACAAGAAGGATGAGCTTGCCAACATCTACAAGGGTCATGGAACCCAGAAGGAGAAGGAAGCCATCTACGAACTTCTCTTCAGCATCAACCCGTCTCAAAGCGCTTTCTGGGACAAGATAAAGGAATAAGCCCCCGGCTTTCTGCCAGGGTTAGAAAAAGATTTAATGAATTATGCTCAAGCAACTGTATATTAGAAACTTTACGCTCATAGACGAACTGGATATAAGACTACATCCAGGCTTCTCTGTCATCACTGGCGAAACGGGTGCAGGCAAAAGCATCATCCTCGGAGCCATCGGCCTGCTGCTGGGCAACCGTGCCGACAGCAAGGCCATCAAGTCGGGCAAGGACCGTTGCGTGATTGAGGCTCATTTCGACCTCTCCAGATACGACATGAAGGGTTTCTTCGACGACAACGACATCGATTTTGATGCAGAAGACACCATCATCCGCCGTGAACTGACCAGTGCCGGCAAGAGCAGGGCTTTCATCAATGACACTCCGGTTCCCCTGACCAAGATGAGAGAACTGGGCGAACAGCTGGTGGACATTCATTCGCAGCATCAGAACCTGCTGCTGCAGAAGGAAGATTTCCAGCTCAACGTGGTAGACATCCTGGCTAAGGACGCTGCGCAGATCAAGACCTACCAGGCTGCCTATCAGCAATACCGCTCAGCCCAGGCTAAGCTGGAGCAGCTGCAGCAGGAACTCAACAGAAACCGTGAGAACGAGGAGTTCATGCGATTCCAGTATAAGGAACTCGACGAGGCGCATCTGGAAGCAGGCGAACTTGAGCAACTGGAGCAGGAATCAGCGACCCTGAACCATTCGGAAGAAATCAAATCAGCTCTCTACGAAGCCGACCATTCGCTTTCGGGCGATGAGGGAAGCATCCTGCAGCTGCTGCGCAATGCCAGCAACAGCATCAGCGACATCAGGGAGGTCTACCCCGAAGTGGCTGAACTTTCCGACCGCCTGGATTCCAGCTACATCGAACTGAAGGACATTGCGCAGGAAATCAGCCGAAGCCTGGACCGGATAGATTTCGACCCAGCCCGCCTGGAACAGCTCAATTCCCGACTGGATAAGCTCAACGCATTGCTGCAGAAATTCCATGTAGAGACCGTAGAGGAACTCATCGAAAACCGCGAACGTCTGGCTCAGCAGCTGGACCATATTGACAATGGCGATGAGGACATCAGGCTCATGCAGAAGGAAGTAACCGACAAGCAGCTCAAGGCATTGTCGGCAGCCTATGCGCTGACGAATCTGCGCAAGAAAGCCGCCAAGGCAATCGAGACGGAGATGAAGAACCGTCTCATCCCGCTCGGCATTCCTAACATCCGGTTCGAGATAGAATTTGCCGAGAAACCGCTCAGCAGGGACGGTGCCGACAAGGTAAGCTTCCTCTTCAGCGCCAACCGCAGCACCCCTCTCCAGCCTATCAGCCAGGTAGCGTCCGGTGGCGAAATAGCCCGCGTGATGCTCTCGCTCAAGGCGATGATCAGCGGCGCTGTCAAACTGCCAACCATCATCTTCGACGAAATCGATACGGGAGTCAGCGGAAAGATTGCCGAGAAGATGGCAGAAATCATGACCGAGATGGGCAACCTGAACCGTCAGGTCATCTCCATCACCCACCTGCCTCAGATAGCAGCCATGGGTAGCCATCATTATAAGGTGATGAAGGAGGAAACTCAGACCGGAACCATCTCGCAGATGCGGGAACTGACTCCTGAACAGAGGGTGGAAGAAATCGCCCAGATGCTCAGCGGAAGCGACATCAGCCAGGCGGCGCTGGCTAATGCCAGGGAGCTGATAAACAAACATGCCAAATAATAGATATGAAAAGAATCAATACAATAATTTTGACTCTGATGCTGGGAGCATCGAGTGTCCTTGCGCAACCGGGCTCTGTACAGAAGGTTGCCAAAAGCGTCTTCACCTTGACTACATTCAATAAGGACGGCGCCATCATATCATCTACACAGGGAGTGTTTATTGATAACAAGGGTACTGCCATCAGTACTTTCAAGCCTTTCGTGGGAGCCACCAAGGCAAGCGTGGTCGACGCCACGGGAAAATCGTATGAAGTTGAAGCCATCATGGGAGCCGATGAGCTTTATGATGTTGCCAAATTCAGAATCAAGGCGAATACGGCTGCAGCTACCATCGCTGCAAAGGAGACGGAAGCCGGACAGAAAGTGTGGCTCGTTCCCTACTCTATCAAGAAGTCGCCATTCCAGCAGGAAAGCATCACGAGTGTAGAGAAATTCCTTACATCCTACAACTACTACATCTTCTCTACGGGAGTTCCTGAGAATGCGGTAGGCTGTCCTTTCGTCAACAAGAACGGACAGGTGATAGGACTGATGCACAGCAACGGTCAGACCACGGCGATTGACGCCAACTACGCCAGTCAGCTGAAAGTTTCCGGTCTTTCATCGCTCGATGCAGCCCTGAGAGAGACTTCCATCCGCACAGCCCTGCCTGATACAGAGCAGGAAGCCATGACCATGATGACCCTGAAGAAGGGTCAGCTGAAAATGCAGGATTATGACAAGTATGCTGACGAATTCATCGAGAAATTCCCTACATCTGCCTTCGGATATAAGGAAAAAGCGTTCGACCTGGTTAACGACAGCAAGTATGAAGAGGCTGCCCGAATGATGGAAACCGGCATTAAGAAGTCTGCTGCCAAGGACGAGGCTCATTCGAATTATTCTGACATCATCTATCAGAAGATAATCTATAAGGGCGATTCCGTTTATACAGCCTGGACACTGGACAAGGCGCTTGACGAGGCTCGCCAGGCTTACGCCATCAAGGCTCAGCCGGTCTACAAGCATCAGGAAGCCCGAATCCTTTTCACCAAGGGCGATTATGCAGATGCAGCCAATATCTTCCTCGACCTGACCAAGACTCCTATCAATAGCGGTGAGCTCTATCTGGAGGCTGCGCAGGCAAAGACAAGGCTGAAAGCTCCTGATTCTGAGATTGAAATGCTGCTCGACAGTGCCGTCAGCGTGGGAGCCCGCACCAACATGGCAGGTCCATACTATCTGGCTCGTGCTCAATATCTGGCTGACAAGGGTCAGTATCGCCGTGCCGTTCAGGACTACAACATGTACGACAGCATTGCGCGCCCGGTAGATCCAGCCTTCTTCTATGCCCGCTATCAGTGCGAAACCAAGCTGAGAATGTGGCAACCGGCGCTGTTCGACATTGCCCGAACCTGCTATCTTGCGCCAAAGGAGCCAACCTTCTTTGCCGAGTGGGCAAGTCTGGATTTACGGGTGAAGCGTTATGATGAGGGAATCAGTGCCGCTTCCCGCTGCATTGAGCTGGCTCCTGAATATGCTGACGGCTACCTCCTCCTCGGTCTGCTCTATAAGGAGAAGAACATGAAGGCAGAAGCCATCAAGAATCTGAAAAAGGCAGAAGAACTAGGCGATAAGCGAGCTGCCGAATATCTGGCAAAGATAAAATAGTAAGCAAGTTTTTACGAAACGAATAAGAAAATGGGGGAAAAGCTCTGGATTTAGAAATGAGCTTTTCCCCCTTCAACTATATTTATTTTCTCGTGTAATTTTCTTATTTTATTTTCCCGTAAATTGTCCCATGAAGAGGATGCTACCGGTCTGTCTGTCAGTAATCGTATAGACGAACGGACGGTCAGCATGGAAAACCACATGGCGCTCTTCTCTTGGCGCCAGGGCTGAAAGCATGATGGCTCCGGTAACGGCAGCAGCCTTGGTTCCCGTTTCGTTCACCTCTATCTTAGCCTTCTGCAGCATCTGGCTCACGAAGAAATCGCCCTTGGCGAAACGGCTGAAATCTGCCTTCGACGGGTTGAAGATAGATGGCGCACCCAGCTGACTGATGATGTCGTTGAGCGGCAATTCCATTTCTGTGGTAAACTTAGGCAATTTCAAGTCTACCTCGCACTCCTCCACATTTCCCATCATTGTCATGAATTTTCCTGCATCCATTCCCTTCATCATATCGTCGATGCTCTTGCCCTCGTTAGGCAGCATGACGGTCATGCAGTAGGTTCCGTTGCCGTAGAGCAGCTGCACAGCCTTGAAGGTTTCATTCTCATAATAGTCGAATTTCTCTTTCTGATGCATCATCTCCACCTTCTGGATATCGCGCGTATAACCACGGAAATTCTCCAGCTTCGTGTCATTCTTGTCAAACTCCTTCATCCAGGTTCCATTGAAGTAAATGGCGTTCAGTAGATAGGAAACAGCACTAGGCTCCATGCGGTCGATAAACTTCGGAATCATTCCCTTCGTCTGCTTCTCGCACCAGGAGTTGATGCGGTCAGCTGACTTCTGTGAATTGAAGTCGAGGCTCTCGATTCCAGCCTGATAATTGTTAGAAACAGCCTTCACGAAATCTTTATCCAACTGATATTTCTTGTTGACAGCCACGTAGTTGGCGATGTTAACATCGGTCTGTCTGTCCAACTTTCCAGCGCTCTTGATCAGCGACTTATAAAGCTCGTTCAGTTCCTTCACGCTCACCCCGTCGCAGCCAATCGCCTTCATGATTTCCTGCTGGGTTTCACCGTCAGCTCCGTTTGCCAACATACCCATGAGATAGGAAACGCTCATAGGCGAAACCACCTTCGAGTCCATTCCCGAAACCTTCTGGAAGAGGTTGAAGGCAAACTTGTTGTTCTTCTGCAGAATGTCGAGCTGAGCATCCGATAGAGTCAGATATTGTTCGTCCATATCCATATCTTCACTAGGGCGAGCCACCTGGTTCTCGTCCTTGATTTCCTTATTTACGTTTTTGCTTGTAGAGCAAGAGTTGATAGCCATAGCTGCCAGCATCATCAGCACGGCAGACTTCATCATGTTATTCTTTTTCATAATCTCTTCTTTTAAATTTCGTCTGCTAGTAAAATGCAGCAGTCGGGAAATCCTTGCATCTCTCTTCTTTATTTTAACTCTTCTTAATATTTCTCGAAAATAATTGTTTAAAAAACCGTAAAACCTTTGCACATTCCAGGAAATAATGCTAACTTTGTATTTTACATAAAGGAAAGAAACAGTTACTAACAATCAAAACAATTGGAATTATGAGCAAATATTTTGCAGAATCAGAATTGATCATCAATGAAGATGGAAGTTGCTTCCACCTCCATTTACGCCCGGAACAGGTGGCGGATAAAGTAATTCTCGTAGGCGACCCAGGTCGCGTAGCCCTCGTAGCATCCCATTTCGAGGAGAAGGAATGCGAGGTTGCAAGCCGCGAATTCCACGCTATCACCGGAACATATAAAGGTAAGAGAATTACCGTGCAGAGCACCGGAATCGGATGCGACAATATCGACATCGTGGTCAACGAACTGGATGCGCTGAAGAACATCGACTTCAAGACCCGCACCGAGAAACCGGAGCACACCACCCTCACCCTCGTGCGCATCGGAACCTGCGGAGGCTTGCAGCTCAACTGTCCTGCCGGAACCTTCGTCGCTTCACAGAAGAGCATCGGTTTCGACGGACTCATCAACTTCTATGCCCGCCGCAATGAAATCTGCGACCTCGAGACCGAGGCTGAGTTCAAGCGCCAGGTGAAGTGGAACGACCAGATAGGCAATCCATACTGCGTAGACAACGACCCGGAGCTACTCAATCAGATTGCCGGCGACGATATGGTTCGCGGAATTACCATCGCCTGCGGCGGTTTCTACGGTCCGCAGGGCAGAGAGCTCCGTGCCCCACTCGCCGACCCGGAACTTAATCAGAAGATTGAAGCATTCGAGTATAACGGCTTGCGTGTCAATAACTTCGAGATGGAGAGCTCAGCCCTTGCCGGTCTTTCCCTCCTCCTCGGTCACAAGGCATTGACCTGCTGCATGGTCATCGCCAACCGTCGAGCCCTCAGCGCCAACACCGGCTATAAGAGCACCATCGACAATCTCATCAAGGTTGTATTAGATAGAATTTAAACAATAAAAAAATGAATCAAGAAGAATGTATCTGCGCCCTGGCAACCCCAGCCGGCGGTGCAATCGGAATCATCCGACTCAGTGGCTCAAACGCCATTACCATCACCGACAAAATCTTCCAGTCTGCCAACGGCAAATCCCTGGAAGAAGCCAAGCCCTACACCCTGCATTATGGCGAAATCAAGGATAAGGATGGCAACACCATCGATGATGTACTGGTGAGCGTGTTCCGTGCACCCCACAGTTATACAGGCGAGAACTCCACCGAGATTTCCTGTCATGGTAGCCGATACATTCTTCAGCAGGTTCTCCATCGCTTTACAGAGGTAGGATGTCGCCAGGCAGAACCAGGCGAATACACCCGTCGTGCCTATCTCAACGGCAAGATGGACCTCTCCCAGGCAGAAGCCGTAGCTGATCTCATCGCCTCTACCAACAAGGCAACCCACAAGATGGCGCTCAGCCAACTGAAGGGTCATTTCAGCAACGAACTCTCCCTCCTTCGCGAAAAATTATTAAAGATGACTTCGCTCCTGGAGTTGGAGCTCGACTTCAGCGACCACGAAGAACTGGAGTTTGCCGACCGCAGCGATCTCCAGGCACTAGCCGAAGAAATCAATCACAAGATTACCACCCTCGCCCACTCCTTCGAGACCGGCAACGCCCTGAAGCAAGGAGTAGCCGTAGCCATCGTAGGCAAGACGAATGTGGGCAAGAGCACCCTACTCAACCGTCTGCTCCACGAAGAGAAGGCAATCGTGAGCGACATTCACGGAACCACCCGAGATGTCATCGAAGATACCACCCTCATCGACGGAATCACCTTCCGCTTTATTGACACAGCCGGAATCCGCAAGACGGATGATGTAGTAGAGAACATCGGAATAGAGCGCACCTTCCAGAAGATGGAAGAAGCGAAGATAGTAATCTGGCTATTGGATGAGCAACCGTCAGCCTCAGAAATCGAGGAGATGAAGCAGAAGAACCAGGGCAAGAAGCTGCTGGTGGTATTTAATAAGATGGATAAACTTGAGAATGATAAACTTGCGTTTGATAAGTTCACCCATTCCTGCGGCTCAGATTCCAGCGAACCAGAAGCCCCACTCTTCATCAGTGCCCGCACAGGCGAGAACGTTTCATCCCTGGAGCAGGCATTAGTAAAAGCCGCTGATATTCCTGAGATTACCGAGAACGATGTCATCATAACGAATGCCCGCCACTACGAGGCTCTACTCCGTGCCCATGATTCCCTCTCCCGAGTATTGGAGTCGATGGAAATGGGCATGAGCGGCGACATCATCGCCGAAGATTTGAAGATGGTTTTGGAAGAATTGGGCGAAATCACTGGTGGACAGATCAGTAGCCAGGAAACGCTAAACAATATCTTCAAGCACTTTTGCATCGGAAAATAAGTCGTGATAAACAACGATTAATATCGACAACAAATGATAGTTAAGGTGCTCAAAATGAGCACCTTTCTTTTTAGCCTTACTATTGGTTATAATCAATGGTAAGGCTTTTTTAGCACCTTTTTGTACCGCTCTTGTACCTCCACTTTTCAAAAGTAATAATATGAGACTCCATTTTTGGCAAATGAGTGCAAGATTGCCGAGAGTTTTGGACAATGATGGACGATGATATAAGACTATTGAAAATAAACGGAGTAATGACAGACGACTTTTTCTACAATAAATTAAGTATAAAAGTATAAAAAGCGTACAAATGACAGCAAGCAAAGAAAGAATTCTAAAAATTTGCGAGTATTGTGGGAAGAGCTTCTATGCATCAAAATCCACAACTCGTTATTGCTCCAAGCAATGCAACAGTTATGCCTATAAGGCAGCAAGACGTGAGGAGAAAGTAAAGATGGCTGAGACAATGAGCCACCGAAAAGCTTCCGAGAAATCCATGTCTGAAATCCTCGTGAAAGAATACCTCACTATTCAAGAGGTCGCTATACTTTTGGGACTAAGCAGACAGACCATATATAATATGGTGTATAGTGGTAAGTTGCGAGCATCCAAGATTACTTCTCGTTTATCTTTAATCAGAAAGCGAGATATAGATTATCTTGTTGATAGTTTGCCATACACCACAAAAAAAAGTGCTTCAAAAGAAGCAATTCATGCAAACCGAGAGCTACCTGTTCCAGAATATTACTCTGCCAAGGAAATTGCAGAAGTCCACAACACTTACGAGACCGCCATCTATGAGATAGTCAAGAAAGTCAAGATTTCAAGAATATCCATACAAGGAAGAGTATATTGGAACAAGAAAGAGGTGGATGATTATTTTGCACACCTGTCTCCAGATCCAACCATCAGTGAATGGATGACTGTTATGGACATTCAACAGAAATATTGTATGACGAAAACAGCCGTATATAGTTTCGTTAGTCACAATGCTATTCCAAGAAAAATGGAAGGTAACAATGTTCTGTATTCCAAGCGTCATGTACAATTGGCAAAAGGTGAATCCGTAGAAGACCAGCTTTATTATACAATACCGGAGGCCATGAAGTTGTATGGTTTAAGTCAGGACCAGATTTATAAGCGTATCAAGAAATACGCTATTGAAAAGGTGAAGATTGGCAAGTATATCAAGATTTCCAAGCGAGATTTAGAGAAAGCTATCGGCAAGCCTAAGGTTATTTAGCGGTTATCAAAAGGTTAAGTTGTACCCCATTACATAACACTATTATTTTGCAATCGATTTCAAGGATCTCTTAATACGGGATCATATATGAAACATAAGTATCACATTATAAAAAGTAAACATCATGGTAAATACATGTACAAGAGTTTCTCTTCGCCAAAGAGCGATTAAAAACGACCGTATTTCTCTTTATTTGGATTTCTATCCACCAGTACGCAACCCTGAGACTATGCAAATGAGTCGCAGGGAATATTTAGGTATCTATATCTATGCTCATCCAAAGAATGAGATGGAACGTGAGTTTAATACAGATATGCTCAACAAAGCAGAGGCCATCCGTTGTATCAGAACCCAATCACTCATCAATGAAGAATTTGGTTTTTTGGACAAAACACGACAGAAAGCTGATTTTTTGGCATACTTTGAGAAGATGACACATAAGAAAGATGACAAGTGGACATGTGTCTACAAGCATTTCTTCAAATTTGTTCAAGGTCATTGTACATTTGGGGATGTGACAGTGGAACTTTGCAAAAAGTTCAGAGAGTATCTTCTGAATGCAAATCAGTTGAATCGGACAAAACAAAAGGTATCTCTCAACTCTGCAGCAGGTTACTACTCTACTTTCCGTGGTCTCTTAAAAATCGCCTATCGTGACAAGTGGCTACGTGAGAACATCAATGACTATCTGGACAAGATTGAGCCACAAGATGTAAAGAAGGAGTTTCTTACCCTCGATGAAGTAAAGCAGTTGGCAGCTACTCCTTGCGATATACCTGTACTGAAGTCTGCCTCCCTCTTTGCTTGCCTCACAGGTTTGCGAATCAGCGACATCTTAAAATTGCGTTGGGAAGACTTCGAGATAGCTCCCGACCAAGGCTATTGCTTGCGTATTCGTACCCAGAAGACTCAGACCGAGGCAACCTTGCCTATCAGCAACGAGGCATACGAACTATGTGGTGAACCAAGCACGGGTATCGTGTTCAAGGGATTGAAGCGCAGCATGATTAACCATCCCCTTAAAGCATGGTTGAAGAAGGCTGGAATCACCAAGCCATTTTCATTCCATTGCTTCCGGCACTCGTATGCAACAATCCAAATCGCCTTAGGCACAGACATTTACACGGTTTCGAAGATGCTTACCCATAAGAATGTAAGCACAACACAGATATATGCCGACCTCGTGAACGCAAAGAAAAGAGAGACAGCAAATAAGATTTCTCTTAAATAAAGACATTGCATTCATTTCATGGTGCCCGATATTGAAAAAATGTTCAATATCGGGCTTTTTAGTTAAAGGCTCCTAAAAGTTTTACGTGAGTCACGCGTGACTCACGTGTCAGTTTCTGCTGTTTTTCATATTTTTGCGCCACAAATGATTAATAATACGCAATATGAAACAGTTTAAAAAAGAATTTATGACACAGCATTTATTGGTTTTGTGTGCAATGTCTATCATTGGTGCACTTGTTCGCAACGAAGCTATGCAATATGGTGTAGACACCTTTAGCTGCAACTTGACGTTCGTTATCTCAACCACCATACTGATGGTTGTTTATCTCCATGCATTAGATAGTTTCGTACGATTGCTTACCCCATGGTTTAAGCATATCCTGTGTAATATAGTAAACAATACGGAAAGAAAGCGTCAGTCTACTATTGTCATCAATGAAACAAATACATATGATGAGGGAGAAGAGCTAAATCTGGAAGATGTAACTTTCGTCTATGCAGATGAAGCCTCTTCTTGTATTACAAGCTATGAACAGTTGAGACAGGAAGCATTGGAAGACAAAGCCAAAAAGAAAAAAGTCTTGTTAAACTCAGCTATCGATTATACCAGAAGAACTTTTGCTGCCTACATGAAAGAGGAGCATTTGAACCAACTTTGTGACAACATCGCTATTTTCCAGTGTTGTACCTCTACACACATGAGACATCATTCATTGATTGTTGATAAGGCTATTCGTACTATTGACTTAATGCATTATGCTTGGAATATAGGAAACCTTTTCAAGAAGAAAGGCATTGATACAGCAACCTTTATAAAACAAGTTTTTGCAGATGCATTGGTTGATGTGGAAATATCCACTATTATAAGGAAGTTAAGAATGGAAGGTACCTGCATCATAGAATTACTACCAAGCTTAGATGTTCAAGGCGGAATCAAGACACATTATTGTTGATGATAAGCATTGAGCGGTTATTCAGAGGTTATATCTCAGTGATATTTATCCCCATTACATAACTCATTTACTTTGTACCCGAATAATAAAAATTGAACAGATATGATAAATGAAAGTATCACCTTTGATAAGTTACCACAAGCGGTATCTTATTTAACAGAACAAGTTATCGAGTTGAAGCAAATGGTATCAGCACTTCAACCTACATCATCAGCAAATAACCATATATTGGTTGAGATTGATGAGGCTGCTATTATTATAATGAAGTCGAAGCCAACCATTTATCGATTGGTTAACCAAGGCATTCTGCCATCCTATAAAAAAGGTAAGAAGCTATACTTCTATAAGGATGAGCTGCTTGCATGGATTGAGAATGGTCGAAAAGCGACCAAGGAGCAGAACCATTCTGAAATGCTAAAAGCCATGCAAGGAGGAATGAAGCGCAAACCCAAGTCAATGTATAATTTTTAACTCTATGCCAAATGACAGCTTTAAATAACAATAAGGAAACTTCCATCAATCCAATGATTATCATGGATAAGGCTATTGATATGAGTACTCGCCTATCAGGAAGCCAGTTTCCCGTAAGCATCTTTCCTGCCAAGATTCAGAGAATCATCAAGGAGGTACACGAATGCCACAGTTTTCCTACCGACTATATATCAGCAGCCATACTCACTGCATTGGCTGTTGGTATCGGCAACACGCACTTGGCACAGATGAAACAAGGTTGGCTTGAAAGTCCTATCTTATACATGGCTCTTATCGGAAGACCAGGAGCCAACAAGAGCCACCCACTTAGCTTCGCTATGAAGCCATTCCTCGATTACGACTATGAGCAAAACAAGTTGTTCGAGGAGCAATACAGTAAGTTTGAGGAAAAGATGTGCATGTCTCGCAAGGAACGCATTGAAAATGGAGAGGATGGATTTCCGCAAGAACCTGTACGCAAACGTTTCTTGGTCTCTGATGTCACACCAGAAGGCTTGAGCTATATTCATGCGCAGAACAAGAGGGGGTTATGCCTATGGACAGACGAGTTGTCTGCATGGTTCAAGAACTTCAACCGCTATAACAATGGTTCAGAGGAACAGTTCTGGCTATCAGTCTTTAGCGCCAAGACAACCATATCAGACAGAAGAAGTTCCAAGAGCTCCATCTTCATTAGACGCCCCTATATCTCAGTAATCGGAACCATCCAAAAGAAGATACTTAGTGAGTTGGCGAAAGGCGAACGCTCCAGCAACGGCTTCATCGATCGCATTTTGTTCGTCATGCCTAACCTTCAGCAGAAAGCGAGATGGAGTGACCGAGAGTTGCCCGATAATATAGAGCGAGATTGGCAAGCCATCATTCAACACCTTATTGATATGGAGTGTCCAATAAATGAGCAACAGGAAATCGAGCCTCATGTTTTATCATTCACTGAAGAAGCTAAGGCAAGGCTCTATGAATGGCAGCATCATTTCTCCGAGCAATGCGACAATGAAACAAATGATACCATTGTCAGCATCTATTGCAAGTTGGAGATATACATCATCCGTTTCTGTCTGATTATTCAATTGGCACGATGGACGTGTGGAGAATGTGATAAGGAAGCCATCGACCTTCTGAGTGTAGAGCGAGCCATCCGATTGACAGATTATTTCAAGAACTCTGCCATATCAGTGCAAAATATCCTCAACGAGAATATGCTCACCGCTCAACAACAAGCAATCGTCAACCATCTTCCTGCAACATTCACCACTGCCCAAGCTCATGATGTCGCCAAAGAGAACGACATGAAGTCAAGGACATTGGAAAGATTTCTGAATGATAACATCGGAGTTCTATTTCGCAAAGAGAAGCATGGAGAATATTCAAAGATTACCCCGTGACGGTATTGTCGGAATTGTCGCTTTTGGCGGTTTTAATACCCAAAGCGACAAAACCGACAGAACCGCCACATAAAAAAAAGAAATGAAATGAGTACACATAGATTCATATTAGAGCCATACAAAGGCATCGCTACCCGACATACATGTCCAGAATGTCATAAGAAACGTAGCTTCGCCCGATATATTGACACAGAAGGGAAGATTGAGTTTCCTCCTTACGTGGGTCGCTGCAACCATGAGCAAAGTTGTGGTTATCACTTCACTCCCAAGGATTTTTTTGAGAAGAATCCCGAAAAAAATGAGACATTCACAAAGGATGAGACTATTTCATATAAGAAGAGAGAAATGCCAAAGCCATTACCCACTTCTTATATAGACGAGAACGTCATGCGAAGTTCTCTGAAATGCTATGAGGCAAATAACCTTTTCTTGTTTCTATCTTCTCAATTCGGTGAAACAGCTACTCTTTCTTTGATGGAGAAATATCATGTCGGAACTTCCAAACACTGGACTGGTGCCACGGTATTTTGGCAAGTTGACAATCAAGGTAAGGTGAGAACTGGTAAGGTAATGCTCTATTATCCCGAGACAGGTAAGCGAGTAAAAGAACCATACAACCATATTTCATGGGTACACTCGCTTATCCCCCACAAGGATTTCCATCTCTGTCAATGCTTCTTTGGTGAGCATCTTATCAATGTAGCCAAGACCAAGCCTATAGCATTGGTTGAAAGTGAGAAGACAGCCTTGATAGCCTCCTACTATCTTCCTCAATTCTTATGGATAGCAAGTGGTGGTAAGAATGGTTGCTTTAACACGAAGTCGTTATCTGTTCTGAAAAACAGAGATGTGGTCTTATTCCCTGATTTGGGAGCGACAACAGTTTGGCAAGATAAGCTGCCAATGATGCAAGCTCTCGGCATCCGTGCAACGCTTTTCGACTTTTTAGAGCATCAAGCCTGCGAAGAAGATAAAGCTAAAGGCTTGGACATTGCTGATTATTTGCTCAAAATCAAGCCTGCAGAAGCAAAACTTCAAGCCCTCATCAAACAGAATCCTGCCATTCGGAAGTTGATAGATGTCTTCAAACTCGAAATTGTTGACGAGCCTCAACCACGTTTCCGCACTCCTAAAAGGCAACGTGGTTTCAGACTCTGAGATGATTTGAAAAATCGAGGTATCTGACGATAGCAAGTTATGTTTTGAGTTACTCAAAACCTTTCGAGTTACTCTCGAAAGCACTTGCCTATCGGTAGATACCTCTCCAAAGTCGAGTATCTGAATCAACCTATCGGTAAGTATTGATTTGCAAATATGATGATGAGTGACTTACTGACGTACTGATTCATTGTCGTATTGATATACAGACAGAAAGTATTGTATATATGTTTATATGTATATCATTCATTTGAACAAACGTTAGAACGTTCTATCCTGCCATTTTTTTACACACCTTATAGCTCTGATTTGTTCGCTTTTGCTAAACTTAGAATCGTCATTCGTTTCATTTCCTTCCATAACAGCTTCATAAAGAACAAGAAAATAAAAATCCGAAGGGTTTATCATTCGTTCCATAATTAATGGAACTATTTGTTTTCCCATTGATTTGAGAGGAATGAACTCTGGCAATTTTGCATATGAATATGTGCTTGCACTATATAGTGTCTTAGGATTATGATCTATTGCAAAATTCCATTTATCCACTAAAACTGCAAAACGATTTCTTATGCTGTCTGGAACTTGTGAAGCCAATTCTTTTATTTTCTCTTTCTCTGTATTTGTTAGAAAGTCTCTCGTTGATAGGCTGTCTTGTTTGTTGTCAGCATTGGAATTCCAAATGTTCCCTGGTTCATGTACAGTTTGCAATGGTACTTTAACAATAGAGTCAGAAGCCACTTTCTCATAGTCATTTGGTGAGTGATTGGTTTGTTCCTTAAAACTTAAAAAGAAAAAATTTCTTCCCCAACCATTACCAAATATAACATCTAATGGTTCCCCTGTATCTTTCCATATTCTGACTCTTGCTGCAAATCCAAAATCAAATTTAACGGCAGTACTATCATATGTAAAAGTTACAGTATAGAACTTTCTTCCTATCTGTTTTCTTATTTGAGGGCGACTGTCTCCTCCGTAATCCTTCTTTTTAAAAACTTGAACATCCGATACGTTAGCCTCTTTAAAAAATGGAACATACGCAGGACCAAAGGTCAAAGCCACGTTTCTTGCGCTATTTACAAGAGTACTATTGTCTAAGACCTCTGGTCGCTTGCATGAACTCAAGAATAGTGTACATAATACCGCTATTCCCCAAACTACAATCATTATAGATGGTATTTTTTTCATAATTCGTAATTTTTAATATTATATTCTTGAAATATTGCGTATTGATTACTCTCTATTGATTCGTTCCACCAATTCATCTGGTGTAAGTATCTCCATCTTAGAGAAACCAAACCACTTTTTGCCCAAGTCCTTTATGGATGCACCTATGTGATATACATCATCGTCTATACAAAGGAAGCGGTCATGTGATAAACGGAATGTTTCAACAT
>OLGY01000248.1_pt1 | contig 44371 bp, 63 predicted proteins | sample 1605951 | NCBI WGS metagenome assembly OLGY01 (sample SAMN03283280) | human gut metagenome | biome: human-associated habitat; material: feces | host: Homo sapiens | place: Peru | collected 2012
TGAGGTGATTAGCATGAGTATATTCGAATATAACAAGGATGAAGAAGAGAAAAAGCTAAGGAAGGCTGAATTTGAGGCTGGCCGAGAGGCTGGAATCGAGGAAGGCAGAATGGCTGGAATCAAAGAAGGTCGAAGTGAACTGCTAAAACAATTAATCCAAAGAAAACTTTCCAAAGGAAAATCAATAGATGAGATAGCAGAAGAATTAGAAGAATCCGTTACAGTTATACAGAATCTTATAGGTGAGTATGAAATAAAATAGTTTAAACAGAAGAAGCTGTGAACTAAGAAATTAGTGAGCAGCTTCTTCTAGTTTGGAAACTTCTAAGAGACGATTCAGTTTTTCTTTAATTCACTACATGGCTTCTTTCTATGTAAAAGAAAGTTATGCATCCAGCAATTCAATCAACTTGTCAAGAAAAGCTTCTTCTCCTAATGTATTGATTTTGAAAAATACAGCCTGGCTTCCTCCTGCTGTAATTGCGGAAAGTTGAACCGGATCTTTGTCGTTTTGGAAAAGTGTAATATTAAGACTTACTCTGTTTCCTCCAGCATAGCTGTAACGCTCAAAAACACGAACACTGCAACGCGCAGTTCCGCTTCGAAAGTCACTGGCATCTTCTAGTGTTGCTGACATACTGCCATTTAATATCCCATTTTCGATTTTGGAAAGTAACTGATCAAAATCTTCATTTATACTTCTTTCTATTTTTGCCATACACAAACACTCCTCAATTATCTGAAAATCCTGCACTACCGTTCATACGATGCAATAATTTCTTTGCTATCTGCTATTTTATAATCAAGTGTTTCCAAATTACCAATCAAATCAAATGTTATATCTGCATTACCTGCAATTCATCTTCGAGCTTAGAGGCAGACGGCTCAACTTTTAGAAAAACTGTTAATCCATAAGGCTCGCTTTCAGACTGTATCTCTATACTGTCATATGCGTATCCTTCTGGATAATCTTGACCGCTTACAATTTTTATAACATTCGAAGAATCTCCTACATAATCTGTCTTGTACTGTGATAAATCAGGAACCTCGTACATTTCTTTTTTTCTTCCACACGAAGGAACGAATGTTATTGATAATACAATTAGAATAATTGCAATTAATTTTTTCTTCATAAGCAATCTCCACCAAAATTCGATTTGTTACTCATATGATATCATATTTTTTTAATATTCAATATGGATTTTTTTGAAATGCAAATACGCAAGATAAAATTATATTTTGTAAGACACATTTGCTTTTCTAAAATATAAATCCATATCAAAAGTCTTTATAAATTCCGATAATTTGTCAGTAATTATACATTTATCCGTATTAGTTAAAATTATAAACTGAACAAATCACTATGAGTACCGGTACGAGCCAATGTAAGAACCAACACATCATCTTCATAACGATATATAAGGAGTCAATCCGGTTGGATATGACATTCTCTGTGACCTGTTCAATTACCGGTCAGAGCATGGTCTTTATGCCTAGGCTCTAATGTTTCTCCATTAGCAAGTTTCGTAACGATATCTTTGAGTAATGAAAGATTTAAACCACGTTTCTTTGCAAGTTTATAATCTTTCTTAAACTGAGTTGTGTTTTTAATTTCAAATTTGGTCATTTATCAAGATTTGTAAAGAACTCATCTACATCATGATATCCTTTGACGGAGGGGTCTTTTGCAATCCTTTCTGCCTCTAGCATAGCAGAGACTGTTTCTTTATTTGGAGTTCCTTCTGTAATCTTAAAAGGAATTCCTCGTTCTCGTAATGATTGTCTAACAAAAATATTAAAAGCAGTGCTGAGATTCATACCGAGTTCTTCGTACAGTGCTTCAGCAGCAGCTTTGAGATTGCTGTCCATCCGAATACTAATGTTACTTGTATTTGATTTTGCCATATTATCACATCCTTCCTTTTAATAGTTATATTATATGCTTTTTGCACGAAAATATCAATGCATTGCACGAAACTTCCGGAAATTTTAAGCAAATAAAAAAAGGAAAACACCATTCCCTTTTTCGTACTTAATAATATAAGATTGTTAATTTGTTATGTTTCTCTTTAGATAATATATTCTTTTGGGTTTTATAAATCGTTTTAATTTGAGGTGAACCGGACAATATCATTCGGCGTGCAATCTAAAATGATACATAATTTTTCGAGAGTCAACAGAGTGATATTCTTGTTCTTTTTGAGAGAATCTAATGTCTTATTGTCTATTCCACATTTGAGAAGAGCATATTGAGATATTTGTTTCTTTTTCATTGTTTCCCACAATGGACTATAATCTATCATTTCATTGCACCCCTTCTTTACAAATTTTACCAGAGAATTTTCTTCATCTGGTTTCGCCCAGTATTCGTTTGCCATCTCCATAAGACTTACGGTTTTCTAATTCAATATCAAATCCCCGTTCAAGCATATATCTTCTCAAAGACTGGCGTTGCTGTTTCGGTTTGAATTTATCAATAAAATCTTTCTGGGAAAGTCTTCCATCAGAAGTGACGGGACTAAAAGAAACATGAATATGCGGATTTGTTTCATCTTTGTGAATGGAAAAACTGATAATATTATTTTCTCCGAAAGTGTCACAAACCCAGTCAATCATACAATCATAAGAATACAATTTTTCTTTCTCACTGTAATGTTCTTTATACCACTCTGGGTCAAGCTGAAGAACCATTGACCGAAGAACTACAGCATCTTTTCTCAGTGGTCTTTTTACACATTTAAGTCTTTCATCCAGAGAATCATAAATCTGCTGAACGTCTGAACATTCCTCAAAACATTTTTTCTTTTGGTTATAGAAATATGTACGGTTATTCATTGTTCTATCAGTGTCGATACATTCGTTAGAATGATTCAAATTAACTCCATTCTGCATATCTACCTCCCTTGCGTTGTGGTGAATCAGTCCCTTTACATCTTGTTTTTTACATTTCACACTTGCGTCATATGACATTGTAAATGCGTCAATCACTTCCTTTCATATCTGTTATATATATTACAGCACAGCGATAATATATTCTCAATAGAGATTGTTGTATTTTTAACATTTTATTTCTGCTTATACAGAAGTGTAGCCCAGTACACTTTTTGACAAAAGTTCTCTGGGTCAGGGGTTCCCCCTAAAATCCCCAAAATATAGTAAACAAGGGATATGAAATAGCTATGCCATCTCATATCCCCTTAATAAATTTTTGTTAGCGATCTGTAAATGCTCCGTCAAGAACTGCCCTACGGCGTATCGGCTTCGCCTTGTTTCTTAACCTCACTCTACTACTAAACGATTATATACAGATTTTATTATCACATTACTATATGTATCGGAAGCAAGTTTCTCTTTAATGTTCCTTATTTCCTTATGATAATCTCCTTTATCAATCTGATTTCTATAAATGACTTTCTTACAATTTGCAAATTGAATAGTCACCTTCGAAAATATTTCTTCACCATCTATATCAGTAATAATGCCTTCCCCCAGTTCTTTGTGGATAAGGTGTTGTCCCACCATAATTTCTTTTTGATTTATATTTCCAGAGTAATTGTCCACTATATATTGAATAAATGAATTTATTATGTAAATATAATCTTCAAAATTGTTTTCTATTTCTTTAAAACATCTATTTCTCCATTCTACAGAACTTCCATTTTGGTCATAAAGTAAATTTAGTTCTGAACAGATATAAGAAACACCTGGAACAATGAAATAAGAAAAATGCTTAGGTGCAATTAACTTTTGATGTTTAGACCAAAAAGCATTTTTTCCAATCAATATATGAAGTAATAAATGCTCAATATAATTACAATAAACTAGACGTTCTGCTTTTTGGTACTCAAACGGTTGTTCTAATGCACATCCTGTATGTGAAAGATTATAGCCTTTATCTTCATCTATATGATGACAAAATAACCCTTCTTTAGTTCTTGAAATTCGCTTACTTTTAGTTTTACAAGTAGCATTTGTAAAATAATCATATTTAGCTGGTCCATATTTATTTAATAAATATGACACTAATTCATTGTAATTCATTTTCATCTCTTCTAAGATTTCTTTAGATTCCATTTTTATTCCTCCGAATAATATATATTATTTATTATAGCATAAATTATTGGATTATATTTATCAAAAAAATCCTTTACTAATAAACCAATAGAAAAATTTATATTTTAACAACTCTATAAATAATCTTCATAAGACCTTGATGGATGAATTCTTGCTCGAAATATTCTAATTTGCAATCACACAGGGGTGGAAGAAATCTCTAACGTGCAACCTCCTTTTTGGCTGAATTTTACCAGGGTACCAACTTTGGTACCCTGAGTGGTACCCTGCCCTTTTCGGGCAAAACAAAAGAGCCTGAATGCCTTGATTTAAAGGCTTTCAGGCTCCTAAGGAGCAGGGGATGAGAGAATCGAATTTTCGCAAATATATGGTTTTTATCACGAAAAAGCCCATAAAACTGTATGGTTTACATCATTTGTATGATGAAAAAATGGTTAAAAGTGGTTAAAAGGAGGAAAATTGAATGGTATCATTTAAATTTACTTTGATAGGTTGATTTTCCAAAAAGAACAGCCAGTATGGTGTTATAACTTAAACCAGATTCGCATAAATCCATTAAATCATCTATAAAGAGCGGTGTATTATCGGATGTATATAGTAAAGGTAGAGTTTTATGTATAGAATATCCTTCGTACTCTAAGAAAGTTTCAAATTCATCTATAGGGAGTGAAAGGTAAAAAAATAATAATATTATGAATTCCTTTGATTTTTCTGAAATAGCTAATTTGCCAGAAAAATATTTCTTTTTAAAATCATCATTTTTGTTTAAAGTCGCCTTTATAAAAGGCCCAAAACGTCCACCTATTCCAATGTTTTCAATCCGAATATGGTAGTTTTTAAGTAAATTTTTATCATTGGTATATAAAGTAGTTTGTTTTATAAAATCAAGTCTATCTGTAAAAGATTCTAAAGATTCTAATTTTTGAATTATCAAATTGACATCTTGATTTAAACCATGGTCAGGTGAAATATCAACTAAATACCGAGGGGCAAAACTGTCTCGTGTTTCAATTGCATTGATAATTTTTTCGTGTCTTTTAAATTGTAAATCGGATTTTGATAGTTTCTTTAAGTCCTGTATATTTAAAGAAGCGTACAAATTAGAACATAAATTTCTATAGTCTTTTATAAGTGTTTCTCGTTGCTTTCGGGCTTCGGGAGTGATTATATTTAGAAAATCATCTATACTTCCTATCCATTCGGTGTAGGCGTAAAATTCTTTTTCGAAGTTAGTTAATGAACATGCATATCGAAGAGCTTTCCAATCATGTGCTTGAATATAAAAACCAGCAGTTTCAGGAGCATTATGAAAATAAGGTTCTTCTTGTATAACTTTCATTTCATTTGTGATATTCAGACCATTAAGATAATATTCTTCTTGGTTAAGTTGATATACAAAAAAAGCTTCACGATATTTGGGGCTTTTAAAAAAGTTATATTTTTTGAAATCATCTATTAGATATGAATAATCTCTATTTTCTGAAATATGTTGAAGTATTTTTGTATTATAATTTTCTAACGAATATATAAATTGAGAAACTGTCATGTCATTTGAGAACATTAAAATCACTTCCTTTCATGTGTAAAGTATACAACAATTTTCTTATTAAAAAAAGTCGGGATTTTTATCTCGACTAAGTGGCTGTGATAATTATTTGAAAAAAGTATACTCATCGTACAAAGTCAAACAAATCAGATATAAAAAATTAGACGATGACTTTGAATAAATAAAATGAGGTAAAAAATTATGGATAAAAAAACAGTAAATAAGAAACAAGAAAAACAAAACAAACAAAATAAAGCAAGTACAGATACAAAATTTAAATTGTGTGAGGTCATGCAATATACAGATTATTTATCTGAGGAGAAGATAATCGAAGCATTAGAAAGTCATAAAAATTGTATTTCACGATATGCTTACATTCTACATGATAAAGATGTTTACACCGAAAATGATAAAAATATTCCAAAAGGTATGAAAGTTGGTGACTTAAAAAAGGCACATTATCATGTTGTAATTCAATTTAAAAGTGACGATGGAAGATATGGAAAACATATTGCTACATGGTTTGGTGTACAACCACAATATGTTCAAAAATGTACAGCAAAATATAAAGGGAAAAATGGTGAACTAAAGGGATTTAAAGGAATGTGTTATTATCTCGTACATGCAAATTGTGAAGACAAATATCAATATCCAGTAGAAGTAGTGAAGAGTAATTTTGATTATAAAAAATTTATTGAAACGGGGAATATGGCATCTGATTTTAGATTAGAACAAATAATACAAGATATTGATGAAGGTAAAATCAAAGAATATAATATTGATAAATTTGTGTCTATAGAAGAGTATGATAAATATAGAAAATCTATTCAAAATGCATTTGATTATAAAAGAAATCAACAAGCAGGTAAAACTACGAGAGATATGAGCGTTATATATATAAGCGGAACATCTGGGAGTGGAAAAACACTTTATGCTAAATCAATAGCAGAGAGAAAAGGGTATTCATTATTTGTAAGTGGAAGTGGAGATGATTTTTTGGATGGATATGCAGGGCAAGAATGCATAATCTTGGATGATTTCAGAGGTAGTGATTTTAAATTTAGTTCGATGCTAAAATTACTCGATAATAATTGTAATACTTCTGTAAAATCCAGATATCATAATAAAGATATTTCTGAATGTAAGTTACTGATTATAACGTGTGTGTATGATATTGATGAATTCTATTCAAAAGTATTTAGTGAAGAGGATGAACCAATTCTTCAATTTAAAAGAAGATGTGGAATATATTTAAAAATGACAGATTCACAAATTCAGATATATCAGTATGACAAAAATAAGAAAAATCATGTCTATATGGAAACATGTGATAATCCTCGACAAGAACTATTAACAAAAATGAAAGAGAGTAAATTTATTGAGAAAGATGAATTAGTTAATCTGTTAGGATTAAAACCAATTGAAAGAGAGGAAAATCCAGAACAAATTATAGTACCGTTTTAAAAAGTTGGGGAATTGGGGAACATATATATAATATCAAAAAATGCCAAAAAATCCCAATATATCAAATGAAAGGCTCTATTAAGAGGGCTTGTCTAATAGAGCCTTTCATTTGGGGATTGGGGAATACAATATACACTATTCGCGCGTTTCAGATTAATCTGGAATGCGCGAAAATTTTTTGAGAGGATTTTGAGGAATTGGAGATATATAAGAACTGGTAAAAGTATAGGCATCCATGAGTCCTTGTAGATAAGCTAAATCCATAGCTAAATAATTGTTTTCTTCTATTGAATCAACCAATTCACTGATTATTAATTTTTGGCTGTCAGTGAGACAGTTTTCGATATTCATATATGAATCTTCTGCTACACGGACACGTTTGCGAGAATGCTGAAAATCTATATCTTTGTCCATTAAGTCCTTTAATCGAGGTTCGTAGAAAGTTGCTAAGGTTTGTTTGAGAAAACTTTGAAAAGAATCTTTGTCCATGAATAGTGCCTCCTTGAGTTGATTTTGCCATTCCTAGAATAACGCGCAAAAATAAAAAAAACAATATAATTTAATTGAAAACGGAATAAAAAATAAAAAGAAATTTATAATACCAAGAGTTGATAAAAAAAAGAAAGTAGGAGAACTTTTTCCTATGATATGTAGAAAATATGAGCAAGAGTTTATAGGAGTGCGATGGCATTGCTCACCGCCATACTTACTTCGGAGTATGACGCTTTTCCCTAAAAACGTGGAGATTGCAAGACAATATCCACAACGGAAAAAGTTCGTTCGCAATTCCATTCCAGATAGAAGAGGTGAATATATGAAATTAAGTTATAAAGATATAAGGGTTTTACAGGGGTTCAGAGTGGCAGGCAATATGAATGAAGAATCTATGTCTCGAATGATATCTAGGAATAGAATAGATACTTTTCGCAAGGAAGGAATAATACAAAGAATATCATATCAAGATAAATATATAGATGATGAGAAGAATTCTTACACATATAGATTGACAAACTATGGAAAGGATTTCTGTAGAGATGAATTGCATATGAGAAATTTTGCAAATGGACGTCATAGTGAAAGACATAATACTGCTTTAGGAGATATATATTCGAAATTAGAGGCAGGTGAGCAGATGTCTTGTAAAAATGAATTAGACGAAAGAGATATATTAAACGCAAGACTATTAGAACTAAGAGAAACGAGCATAGAAGATGCTTATAAATTACAAGAACAAATGAAGTCGATTTCTCTTGTTGATATGTATTATACAACTCAGGAAGGGCAAAGTGTTTGTGTTGAAATTATAACAAATGCTTACTCACAAGAAACCATTGAATTGAAAGAATATACAGCTATTGAGGTAATTAAGTGTACAGATTATCAAGTGGTTGATATAGGATAAACGAAAGGAATGAATAAGATGCTTACAATGAATGCAAAAGAATCTTTATACAATAATAAAATTAATCAAGAGATAATAAAAATTATTGCTAATATTGGTGGTGGAATGATTCTGCATAATCAGCTTATTATTGTTTGCGAAGAAATGAAAATAAGTAGTACATTGCGAATAAAATCTTCCATCACAGAATTAATCAAAAACGGGTTTTTAAAGAAAAAACAAGTGCTATCAAGCAAAACTAATATGTTGATACTGACAGCATACCCTCTGTCAAGAGTATTAAAAATTGAAGATAGTCGAAACGTTCCAGAAATTGCTACCAGTAATAAAAGTATAATTGATAACATTTTTAGAATGGAGCTTATTTTAGATTATATAAGACAATATCGAATTCAAGCAAAATCTAACGAATCAATAGATAGCGAATTTCTTATAAGAATTCTTTTTTCGATTAATTCTACTCTTGGATTTTCCCTTAGAAATGTTATGCGATATATGGAGTTATTAAAAGAAAAAGAAGGAGCTTGTTTGTCTGAACAATATACAGAAGATTTGACTGTCGAGAAAGTTAAAAAAAGTTTAAAGAGAAATATGCTAGCCAAATATAATGTGGATGAAATTTCACCAGAAGATATGAAATTAAAAGAATCTGTCGATGAAATCAAAGCATATATGAATGCCGATGAAATCAATAGAAATTTTTTTAACATCACAAATTTAAAAAACAGTTCTGCTGATATAGAAGGGATAAAGTTTTTAGAAAATAAGCAAATATATTTAAAAATGGCAGTGTATGACAATAGGAATCTATCCATTGATAGAATTTGTACACTTGCTGGAAATACATATAATATGTTGTGTAGATATTCCAAGGAATATGAAAAGCCAATTTTGAAAGTTGTTGTATATTGTGCAAATATCGATACCAAAGAATATTTAGAAGAGGAAGGAAATTTACGAGCAACATATATGTATGGCTACAAAGACACAACCAAAATGATAGAAAAATTAATCTCTCTGGGAAATGTAAGATTTCCGTATTGTACAGAAAACATAAAAATATGTTTTGAGAACAAAAATATTGAAGAACATTATAAAATTAGTTTTTAACAAAAAGAAAGTCCTTACGAATCCGTTTGGACTTTTTGCATAGGCTGGATTGTATATGAAAGATAGAATATGTAAAGGGTCAAGCCCTTGACATATTCTATCTTTCATATGTGTTACAATCAAGCGCAAAAAGGTGAAAGTATGTTCTGTAGAACCCACTCTTCATTTCGATTCTTTCGGTGAAGAAAGAAATTGCACCTCTTCTCCAATTAATTGAATACCTGCATATACTTTTTGGTTTTGTTTCGTGTAGGTGTTCTGTTTTAATGAACACAGTATTAATAATTGAGAACCAACAGTAGTATACTTTTGTAAAAGTTCCGTTTGATTAAAAAAAGTAACTGGAATAAATTCAACGTGTTCTTTGTTATGAGAATCACGGATTGCTAAAGTTAATTCAGATACTTTCTGTGTCTTTCCCTGCTTGTCAATATATGACGCATATACCCTAGTCTCTTTGCTGACAAATCCACGTAACAGAACGGTCATATTCATATTCATAATCTGTTCCTCCTTTTTAATTAAAACCTATATTGTTTTAGAACCCATAGTTCTGTTTGATAAATCGTTAAATTATAAGTGATTAAAGAAAAAGTATTCCAAAAAACGTGATTTTTATCCCGAATAAATTAGAGAGTAATTGTGACAAAAATAGTACATTAAATCTACAAATCAGGCCTGATTTGATTTTTCAGAAAGAGGTTAGAATATGAAAGGTCAAATCGAAAAACAAAATGTAAATGTAGAGGAAATGTTGAAATATATACAAGAGAACTGTAATATAGATATTGATACCATTCAATATCAAATGGAAATGAAAAAAAGAAATGAAATATTAGAAAAACATAATATTAAAATATGGCAAGGAAAAAATGGTCGTTGGTTTTGCCATATTCCTAATCCAGAAAAGGGGAGAAAATTAGTTAGTAAAAAAACAAAAGAAGAAGTCGAGGATGTTATAATTAATTATTTTACGGTGGTTGTAAACCAACCTTGTTTTCCAGAAGCATACAAAGAATGGCTTGTGGAAAAAGAAGAAAATCTTGAATCAAGTTCAATCACAAGGTATAGAAATGATTACAAACGTTTTTTGGGAGAAGAAAAGATATTTTGTAAAATTAAATTGTGTGATATGACAGACGAGATAGTTGCAGAATTTATAAAAAGAACTATAAGAGAAAAAGAACTATCACGTAAAGCATATAAAGGGATGCTGACAATACTAATGGGTGTGTTTAAATATTCAAAAGAAAAGAAATATACAAAATATAGTATATCTACATTTATAAACGATTTTGTATTAGACAAGAGTGTTTTTACACATACTTTTAAAGACAAAGAAAATGAAACTTTTACAGAGTTAGAAATTACTAAAATAATTAATTATATAAAAGAAAATTCTACGAATCGTAATCTAGCTGTCTTGCTCCAAATTTATTCTGGTCTAAGGGTTGGAGAGTTAACGGCACTAAAACCAGAAGATATCAATTGGCAACAAAAAAATTATATATACATAGAACAGAACACAATTATTACAATAAAGAATTAAATAAACGTGTTATGGACATAAAAAATGTCACAAAAACAGAGAACGGTTGTCGATATGTTATTGTTCCAACTAAAGCAATGGAAACTATCAAAACATTAAAAAATCGAAATACAAAAGGTGAATATTTGCTAATGGATAATGGAAAGCGGATTACTTCTAAAATGGTTAATTATACCTTACAAAAAATATGTAAGGAAATCGGAATTAAATATCGTTCGAGCCATAAAATTCGCAGATATTATGCTAGTAAATTATTAAATGAGAAAGTTGATAGCTTATTTGTTCAGAATCAATTAGGACATAAGGATATCTATACAACAGAAAAATATTATTATTTCGATATTCAACAAGATGACGAAAAGCAAAAGACAATCGATAAGGTACTTGCTTTTTAAAGCTGGTTAAAGAAGTGGTTAAACTTGTGATTTGTGAAAATGTAAAAACGCCAGAAGCCTTGAAAAATCAAGGTTTCTAGCGCTTCTAGGAGCAGGGGATGAGAGAATCGAACTCCCAATATTTGTGCTAAAAACCCAGTGTTTACGCTGGGGTTCAATAATCGTGTTGCATTTCGTGTTGCATATTTTCAAAATAATCCAAAGCAACCTTGTTCATTTTCTCCTGTACATCTGGGAGTGCATGTCGGTACACCTCTTTTAATACTGAATCGTTTCCCCAACCGCCGGATTGCATGATATAAGCATCAGGGATTCCGAGTGCATGTTGAACAGATGCGTTATAGTGCCGCAGGTCATGGAAACGGAAGTGTGGAAGTCCAGCCTTAGCTAAAAGAAGTCCAAAACAAGTAGTGATTGTATTTGGGTTCATTTCTACAGTATTCGAGGGTAGCTTCTTAACTTTTTTTATTACAAATTCCGGATAAGTAACATATCGGTCGCCTGCATATGATTTTGGGGTTTTGATAATCCACTCTCCTTTATCGTTCATGACCATTGTTTTTGTAATATGTATCGTGTTCTTTTTAATATCCGATTTTTCTAATGCACAAATCTCGCCTCGTCGCATAGCCCCAAATGCTGCAAGCAGGATAGGAACTTCAAGATTTGTTCCTTTTGATGTACTGATCAGCTTCTTAATATCCTCTTCCGAAGGAATGTAAATGTCATTGCGTTTCTTTTTCGGAAGAGCAGTATGCAGATTTAAATTTGGATAAAATCTTTTCAGTACTGCAGTAATCAATCCATTCAGGTCCCGGACCGATTTAGGAGACATTGTAGTTGCAGCATTGTTGATGAACTGCTGGATGATATCCTGGTTAATATTCTCCAGACGATACCTGTCTAATTCATTCAGCTTATTTCTTTGCATACTCCGGTACTTCCGGATGCTGGCCGGAGACAACACTGCAGATCGCTCATTGATGTAACGTTCCAGAGCTTCTCCAAATGTAATTTGTGTGGGTATAAAAGTATGCTGTTCTTTTGTATCCGCATATTCGGCTGCCATTGCTTCAGCACGTCGTTTCCCACGAGTTGAAGGATCGTCGCAGGTAAAGGATTTGTAGATTCTTCTTTGCTTTGGTTTCCCAGTCTTAGAATCAATTACCGGCTTGTTCTTTTCATCAAGTACAGTTTCATAGTGACTGAACACCTGACATCTCCATGATCCAGATGGTAATTTCTTTGCTGTTGGCATAATATCATCTTCCTTTCTCTTTATAAAGTATAAAAATAACAGCCCGAGATGAACAAGTGTTCCGCTTGCGTAGGCTGCCCGAAGATGATACAATATTCATTGGTCGGTGAATGATGTATCTCTTCGGAGAATGTTATTCATCTCCCGGTGTTGGTAGCACCGGGATTTTTTATTATTTCAGCAAATCTGTAATGCAAATCTTCAAATCATCATAAATTCCAACACTGATTTCATCGTCAAAAGAATATTGTGTTGAATCTTCAACATTACCGAAGCAGTAGACCTGAACAGTTTGCTTCATAGGGTTTACAATCCAATATTCCCGAACACCAGCAGTACGATATTTGAATAACTTGGTCAAATAATCCATTCTCTGACTGCTTGGTGATACGATTTCGATAATGAAATCCGGTGCACCATTACATCCTCTGTCATTCATTTTGTTCGAATCACAGATTACGGAGATATCCGGCTCTACATAATTCTGATCATCTTGATTGAGGAATACAGCGAATGGTGCAGGGTAAACTTTACATGTTCCGTTATTTTTCTTAATATAATCCCTGAGAGTTGCAGAAAGCTCCATTACTAATTCCTGATGCAATGGACTCGGCGGTGCCATGTTATAAATCTGTCCGTCAATAAGCTCTGCACGCTGTCCAGCAGGAAGAGCGTAGATATCTTCAATTGTATAAATGTCATTTTTCAATAAAGGCATATAATCACATCCTTTCTTTGATAGTATAAAGCATATGCCTGATTTTTATTAATTAATGCTGTAAGTAACTTTTTGTTGGCGCAGGAGCGGTTTTTTATTCTTCTTTTTTAAAAAACAATCCCGTTGCTTGGCTAATATAGTCAAAATCATTGGGGTATGAGCTAAAATGACGACTGGCTTCCGTATTTAATGCATTTTCGATTCCAAGAGATATATTTTTAAATTTGAATAAACTTAATAAATATAATAATTGGTTTAAATTGCAAGATGGTTGAAGCACGGAAGGGTCTGCAAGAACACCTTGTAATTCTGACAATAATTTTTCGTTTAACCGTAATTTAGTTTTTGGACAGAAATTATAGGTACGACCACCATGTGCTGCCATATTTCTATAATCAAGAGCCAAAAACAATGTACTACTAAACAATTCTTTTACAGAATCAAGAGATGCGGACTTAGCATCTATTCCATAAACTGTTTGTATTAGTTCTTCTTTGACTTCCTTCTTTTGAAAACGTATAAAGTTAATGAGCGTATTCATATACAGACCTTTTACTAATATCCAAGGAGGAACGTTGTGGTATTTCTCTCTATGATAGCGAATGGGGTCTTTTGACGAACGCAATGCTTTCTTCATTGTAGATAAAATTGTGTCCAGTGAAAAAGCAGGGTTCGAAACATGTCGGTCTTTATAATTTTCCTTTCTCAAATATATCATATCGTTAGAACCAAAATGTTCTCCGATAACGTATGAAGTTACAGAACGTAAATGTTCTTCAAGCAGTAGCATTGAAGATAAAATCGAATAACGAAGATGAGCATCTAAAATAAAGAGGGAAAGTATTTGTTCAAAATAAATACCTTCTTTATAAAATTCTTCGCCATCGATAATCGAAACATAAGGGTCTTTATATCCATTGATGAGATTATAATAACCATAAATTTGAAGTAGCTCTTTAGCGATTATTTCATCATTAAATATTAGTCCACGTCGTTTTAAAATTTCAATTTGCTCATCGGTAGTAGTAAAGTTAGCAATTATTTTATCGTTCATAAAAATCCTTTCTGGATATGCAAAAAGAGCCCTGGAATAAAATTCCAAGACTCTTTCGCAACCGGACCCCGGTCATTTACTAATTGCAATTAGTATTATAGCATATGTAAAAGTCTTGTCAAGTATTCCAAATAAAGTTTATTTTAATAATCTATAATATATATATTGATAGTTTCCATAATAAAATTTATCCAATCAGCATCTCCGCCATATAAATACATAAGTATCAAGAGGGCAATATATTTATGGTTAGAGATATGAGTAGATAAAATTATTCAGATAGATAAAAGTCGTCTTCGTCTACTTTTAAATTCATGTAATCAGAAAAATTAGAACAAAGCGAAGATAAATTCTCAGTTACAGTTTCTTTGTATTTTGCTATTTGATTCAATTTTCCTTTTTCAGTTTTTAAAGTTGCAGCATGATCAGCTGCTTTCTGGTATTCGACATCGATGTAGTTTTGAATAGCTTGCTCATATTTGTGATGAATTCGATCTGGCAAAAAGCGAACATCTGCGATTTTGTACGTCACATATTTCTCAAAGTCGAGAACTGCATTGGAATTTTCTATTAAAGATAAATTATGCTTTTGAGAAAGTGTTTTTTGGTTACTTAACTCATCATAATATTTTTTTAAGTTTTCATATCGGTCAGACATAATTTTTTTAGTGTAATCCAAGGCTTGAGAATATGTAGTATTGTCTGGAATGGAGCCGTAGTATTTTCGAATAACATTAAGCCAATTATTAAAATCTTCATCTGATATAAAATCTTTTGTATTACTACGGTGTTCATAATCATACAGCAAATATAACGCACCAATACAGATGAGCAATCCGATGAATCGTGAAATTAGTAAAACAATAGCTATTCCGATTATCCCAACTATAATAGGTTCCGCAATAGTTGGTTTGTCCTTGGCCAGCACATTGTAATCAAGTTTGATCTGAGAAGATGAAACAGTTTTGCTTGAAGTAGAAGGTGATGTTGATCGTACGGAAGATTTTCGAGAAGAAGAGGAAGACTTCTTCTTAGGTGAACTTCCGGCGGAAGCGGCGCGAACTACATCATTTACTCCAAAAGTGGTTTTATTGTAGACTTTGTTATACGCTGCCCTTTTTGGATCTTTAACCCATCCCATACCTTTCTTACCATATCCGGGAATGACAGCTTTTTTAACAGCACGTTTTGCCTTCCCGGTAGTTCTGGCTTTAAATGATTTTTTTATACTGGGTTTTCGCATGCCCATTTTCATGACTAATCCCTCATTTTCTCTTTGGTAGTTCAAATTCTATTAACCACTGTACATTTATATAATCGTTTACACATCTATATCTTTTCAATGACTGGAGATGTAGTACGAAATTTTAAATATAAGCTTCTCTAAAGAATTCATCTTCGTATATAGAATCCATATATAACATAATATCTAATGTATTCCTATATTTATAACGATCTCTGTTGCAATTATAATACAAATCAACTCGGTCTTTTTGAATTCCCCATATTTCTTTATCAATAGCAGAAGCTCTAAAAAAGCAACGTTTCCTCATAGTATTAATTCTTCGTGCAGCAGCTTCAGGAGAAACGCCGAAGATTTCTATTAAGTCATCTGATTTAATAGAGCCATGTTCCTTTTGCATCATTAAGATACTATATTCAGGCATAAATAATTGAGCTGCAAAATAATGAGCTTCTATTTCTTCTATTGGGCCATCTTCTATATGTTCCATATAAATATGTCCTACTTCATGGGCAAGAGTCCAATTTAGATGTTCCCAATTACGAATTTGATCATTATAGAGAATTAAATAATCTCGAGATGACAAAACTAATGTGCATCCGTCTTTTAAAATATGATTATCTTGTGAAAGAAAGTCTGTTAATGGTCTATTGACCACTTTGGAATAATTTTGTATAGAGTCGAAAATAATCTTTTTTTTCCCATAATTTAACTTTCGAATATCTAATATTCTGTTTTTAATATTCTGATTGTATAGCAACTCTGTTGCTAATTCTGTGCTTTTTTCGAAATCTGGTGAACGCAAATAATATCCTCCTTATTTCAAGCCCTTCGCTTTTAAATAAATGTCGATTGTTGATTCAAAGGTATCTACAAGATTCTCCTTGTCTTCTGGATTAGCTTCTGATGCGTTTCTGCAAAGCATTAGTAAACGTCGTTCAGCGTCATCTTTAGCGGTATTATCAGGATTACTTTTAGTTGAAGCATCTGTTCCATTTAATAAATAATCCATGCTAACATTAAAATATTGTGCAACAGCATTTAATTTTTCTGCGTTTGGTGTAGACTTATCCCATTTTACAATCGTACTATTGCCAAATCCTAATTTTGCTTCTAACGCAGGTAAACTAATTCCATTTTCCTTTGCAAGGGCTTTTATCCTATCTTTTAAAGTTCCATTTTCCATAATGTGTGCCTCCCATATTGCTAACGAGAAAATAATCTCATAAAATGCTTGACAACAAGAAAATAATCTCGTAATATAAGAGATGTAAAGAGAAAAAAATCTCGTATATAGATATCATACAGTAACAAACAGCCAAATTTGAATACTGAAGAGAATATTTTCTTTGTGTTTTTTCTTTATAATAGATTATTTTCTCTTAAAAGTCAATAATATATGAGATTTTTTTCTAATTAACTAGGAGGTGACTAAATATGATTTATGAAAAAATCAAAATATTATGCAAGAAAAAAGAAATGAGCATTTGTTCTTTAGAGAAAGCAGCGGGCTTAGGAAATGGAACTATAAGAGGATGGAGAAATGGGAGCCCTACGCTTGATAAGCTGCAAGCGGTAGCTCAAGTTCTGGAAGTACAAGTAAGTAAGTTGATCGAAGAAGGAAAGGAAGATAAATAAGATGAATTGTTTAAAAGTTTATAGTTCTGAAGAGTTCGGGGATATCCGAACAGTAATAATCGAGAACGAACCATTTTTCTGCATGGTGGATATTTGCAAAGCATTGGAAATATCAAATGTAAGCCAAGCGAAAACAAGACTAAATCAAGATGGGGTCATTTCAAATGAGGTCATCGACAGCATAGGCAGAACGCAGAATGCGAACTTTGTAAATGAATCCAATATGTACAAACTAATTTTCCAAAGTAGGAAAGAATCTGCCGAAAGATTTACAGACTGGGTAACATCAGAAGTTCTTCCGTCAATCAGAAAACATGGGGTATATGCGGTGGATGAATTACTTGACAATCCAGAAATAGCAATTAAAGCATTTACAGCACTGAAAGAGGAACGAGAAAAAAATAAACTTCTGCAGTCTGACAATGAGCGAATGAAACCAAAAGAGATATTTGCGGATGCGGTAGCAACGAGTCATACCTCTATTCTGATTGGAGACCTATCGAAACTTTTGAAACAGAATGGTGTTGAAACTGGTCAGAAACGATTGTTTGAGTGGCTCAGAGAGAATGGATATCTGATTAAAAGAAAAGGTGCTGATTGGAATATGCCAACGCAGAAAGCAATGGAGCTTGGATTATTTGAGGTTAAGGAAAGTACTGTGAATAATCCAGATGGTTCAGTCAGAATCAATAGGACAACCAAGGTAACAGGTAAAGGTCAACAGTACTTTATTAATAAGTTTTTGGGAGGTACGGATTAATGAAAATGAATCGTAAGCGTTTGGAACAGCTATTTTTTGATTACGTTGAGGATACGAGAGAGTACACAGAATCGGACGAGATGAAGAAAGCAAATGACACTATGTATGACACCATGAAACGACTTACTCCTGATTTTAAAGAACTTAGTGAGTTGGAATGTAAGGTTTTGAACTATGCGAGTGCCTGTGAAAAGAATGGTTTTATCAGTGGATTTGAATCGTGTATGTCTCTGTTTGTAGAAGGTGATCAGGAGGATGCGAAATGAAATGGTACATAAAAATGATGATTGAGAGCATTAAAAAAGATCCCGCAGCCAATTTAATAGCTCCGGTAGCCACAGCTCTTGTAACAAATTTGTTAATACAGTTGTTAAAAATGCAACGGTAATAGGCGTGAAATATCGGTAGAAACGATTTCGTCTGGTATAAATACAGTATCTGTAATAGGTGTCTGATAAACGTACAGTCCCATCATATTTTTTAGGTGAATATTCATTTTCAGATTCTTGAAAGTTAAAACGAATCAAATCGTATTCACGAAATATTTTAAAACTTTCGCCTAAAGAATCCTGAGGAGTGTTCTGATTGAATCTCATTTTAAAGAGCAAGAAAAATTCTTTGTGTGTGAGACAAATTTTATCAAAATCGGTATTCATAAAAATATTCCTTTCGTTTGTGATTACAAGAATATTAACACAATGCAGGAATTGTTTCAATTATTGAAGAACTAATCAATGATGTAGGAGGTGAGTAGATGAAACTGAAAAAGATAATTGGCTGGATACTTGTCTTTGCACCAGTAGTTCTTACAACTGTTGGATTACATTATTTATCAACAGAAGTTAGTGTCAGATTGATACAAATATTGGCAGTGTTTGGTTTGATAAGTATTAATTTTACAGGAACATGCCTTGTGTCAAATGAGCTGCCAATAAAAATAATTATTGAAAAAAGGCGATAGTGATGTAGGAGGTGAGAAGAGATGCCGAAGCTGAAGATAAATGAATCAGAACTAAGATGTAGAACACTTCGGGGATGTATAAAAAACGCCCAGGAAATTCAAGGGATTAATACAATTAAGACAGCAGAGCTGACGGGTATTCCGGTAAGCACATTATATGCAAGACTCAAAAATCCAGACGATTTCAGCGTGAGGGAACTTAGGGATGTATTCAGAGTATTGAAAATTCCGGAAAAAGAAAAAGAGAGAATTGCTAGGGAGGTCATATGAGATGAGAAGAAAAAGCGTTAGCTGGTTAAAAGACATTGTGCTTACATTTTCGACAGGTATTGCAACTGTTCAGATGATTGTAACAATTGCAATGTTTGGCCAAAATGATTGGGATGTAACATGGCTACCAATACAGATTGGAATGTTCATATTGGGATTGGTATGGGATGCAATGTTTGTGGTTGCAAACTTCCCAACATTTAGGAGGGGGTGATTATATTGAGGGAAATAAAAAAGTGCCCAGGAGCGGCAACTCCAGTCGGGCACAGATAAAATACTTCGAACAAATTATAACAGACTATGGAGGTAACAGCAATGGAGAAATATGAAATTTCAGAGGAAGAGTTAAGAACATTGATAGGTGTAGCGGCTGCAAGAGCTTGCGACGATGAAGAATTCAAAGAGAATGAAGCTCTGGTGATGAGAGTTGCTGCAGTTATTGCATGCCAATTAACAAATCATCTAAATGGGAAGGCTCCATTTCCGGAAGATGAGTTGGAGATATCCAGAAAAACGACGGCTGCATCGAGAGAAGCGTTGGCGATACTTTCGCTTTTATTAGGGGGTGTCTAGATATGAGCAATATGCAGGAACCCCTTAGATATGTAAGCATAACTACGATTAAATACGAGAGATTATGTAGGGTAGATGCAAGGATGGATGCGTTGATTTCTTATATAGAAACAAGAGAAAAAGACGAATCATGGATTGAAAAGGATGATATTAAAGCAATTATCGGAATGTGTGATGAATAATAGTGGAGGTGGAGAAGATGGCAACATTATATAAATTAGCAGAGGAATACATGGAACTCCTTGAAATGCTGGAAGACGATTCAGTAGATCAGGAAGTAGTGAACGATACCTTGGGTGGTGTGGAAGGCGAGATTGAAGTTAAAGCAGATAACTGCGCAAAACTCATTCAGGAACTGAATGGATCAGTCAACACTATTGATGCAGAAATTGACCGTTTGAAGAAGCGGAGAGAAGCAATTGCAAATAATGCGCAACGCGTTAAAAAGTACATTGAGTCCGTAATGATTACAACAGGGAAGAAGAAATTCAAAACAGATTTGTTCGGATTTAATATTCAGAAGAACCCGCCGAGTCTTGTAATCGACCAGAAAGAAATGATTCCAAAGCAGTACTGGATTACACAGGAGCCAAAGTTGGACAAGACTTCTTTAAAGAAGTGGCTCAAAGATAACAAAGAAGACTTTGCACATCTTGAACAGAGCGAAGGATTAAGAATTAGATAGGAGAAGAGATATGAAGAATGATGGGAAGATACATATTCCAGGTAAAAGGTTACTACAAACAAGCAAGGGATGATTAGAATTACGCCAGAAGCTTATGATGCATTGGTTGAAGTAGTGAACGAATCAAGAGTAAGTCTTAAGCAGGTTGCAAGTGAAATTATTTTGCAGGCTATAGAACAGAACTTGATTGAATTTGATAGAGATTAGGAGGAACAGAAATGTCAAAAGTTATTTGTATTGCAGGCGAATCCGGTTCAGGAAAAACAACATCAATGAGAAATTTGGACCCAAAGACAACAATGTATTTGGATTGTGATAAAAAAGGCTTGTCGTGGAAAGGGTGGCGTAATCAGTATAATTCAGAGAATCAAAATTACATCAAAACAGATTTCGCACAGGTTGTACAGCAGACGCTTCGGAAGATTGACAAGGGTGAGAAATGGCAACATATCAAAGTTGTAGTAGTAGATACCATTAATGGACTTATGGTAGCGGATGAGATGCGCCGGAGTAAAGAAAAGGGGTATGACAAATGGGTAGACCTTGCAGCATGTGTGTGGGATTTAGTGAATGAAGCTTATGAATATCGCGATGATTTAACAATTATCTTCACCGCTCACACTCAGACGGATCATGATGAAAATGGCTATATGTTTACTCGCATAAAGACTTCTGGAAAGAAGTTAGACAAGATTGCACTGGAAAGTAAGTTCACAACAGTGCTCTTGAGTAAGTGTGTGGATGGTCAGTACAAATTTGAAACTCAGGCGAACAATAGCACAGCGAAATCCCCGATGGGCGCATTTGACCAGATGGAGATTGACAACGATATTGTAGAAGTAATTAAAGCATTGGAGGAATTTTAGTATGAAAAAACCAAATAACTATGAGAATACGCAGGTCCAGGGAGAGTTCACACCAGTGGAACTTGGTGGACATAAATTAGTGATTAAGCAAGTAGAGGAGAGGACATCAAGAAATGGAAAGCCGATGATTGTTGTGTACTTTGATTTTGCACCGGGAGATAAGCAGGCTGGATATTTTACAGAAGCGTTTAAGAATGATATCCGTCCGGAAAAGAAATGGCCGAATCAGGCAACGAATTATATTCCGACAGAGGATAACGATGGCAACTGCAGTAGATCATTTAAGACGTTCCTGACTTGCATAGAACATTCTAATAATGGATTTTCTACACAATGGGTGGATGACTTTGGAAAGCAATTTAAGGGCAAATTGGTTGGTGGAGTATTTGGAACACAGATGGATTATTACGAAGGGAGAGAGATTGAAAAACGCGTTCTAAGATGGTTTGTTTCAATGGATAAAGTAGCTGATGCTGAAGTTCCAGTTTCTACAGAAACCAAAGCCTATAAGAATCATATCAATGGATATCCGGAAAACTTTACTCCGGGACAAGATGGCTTCATGAATATTCCGGATGGAATTGATGAGGAACTGCCATTTAATTAGAGGTGATAATGATGGATATTCAAATAGATTCACGCGAAAAAGCGCGCGCAATTAGAAATATTATCAAGACATTTGACGATAATGGTGTAAAGCATTTTTCAAGCAAGTTATTGGTTGGGGATTATATGAGTTTGGATAATCCCCGACTCATTATAGATAGAAAGCAGAATTTGCAGGAATTATGCGGGAATGTTTGTCAACAGCATGAACGATTTAAACGTGAGTTACTAAAGGCAATTGAAGCGGGAATCCAGCTTGTGATTCTGGTGGAGCATGGACCAGAGATTAATTGTTTAGAGGATGTTTGGTTTTGGAAGAATCCAAGAAAGCATGAAGTAAGATGGCGAGTAGTAAATGGAAAGAAGGAGAAATATGTTGTATCTGCAAAAGCAGTGGATGGAAATCAGCTTTACAAATCTCTTTGTACTATTCGTGATCGATATAATGTTCGATTTGAATTTTGTGAGAAAAAAGATACAGGAAAGAGAATTTTAGAGATTCTCAGTGATTGTCAATGACGAGTGGTGAGTTAAAAGAACAGTATACTATGAGAGATGTTTTGTCCAGATATGGCCTGCAACCAGACAGGCAGGGATTTATCCATTGTCCATTTCATAAAGGTGATAGGGATGCATCTATGAAAATCTACGAGAGAGATTTTCATTGTTTTGGTTGCGGAGCACATGGTGACATTTTTACTTTCATACAGAAAATGGAGAACTGTGATTTTAAGACGGCATTTTATAGTCTTGGTGGAGTATATGAAAAACCAACGTTCAAATCGAAATTATCAGTATATCGTTCTGAAAATGCAAAAAAAATGAAAGTAAAACAGCAAGATAAATTGGCAGCAAAGAAGAAATTAAACAATGATCTAATAGATATTTATAGAGATTGGTATCTGAAGTCTGAACCGTTTTCAGATGTTTGGGTAGAATGTTACAACAAATTGCAGTACCAATTGTATTTGCACGATTACTACGATGAGGAGGGATAAGCAGGAGAAATGAAGCCTTTAGAAGAATATGATGAAAAAGGAATCCTATCAGACGAAGTCTTCGTGGAGATTTTCGAGCAGGAGGATTTGATAGAAAAAACAAAAATGATTGTGGCTTGTCAGGATCGTGCAAAGACTTTAAAGGTAAAGCAGCAGTTCGACTCTTTACTAAAAGCATATTCAACAGTAAATAAAGAAATTTCTAAAAGAAACTCAGGAACCATGTTAGAAAACTGGACGAACTTTACTGGAAAATATGACAACATGAAATGCGGATCATGGTTGGCTGCAGATGATGGAATAAAGACATTTAATAAGGATTACGACAATGAGGTAGTTGTATGCTATCACCCAATTCTTCCAATTGGACGATTGAAGAATCTTGAAACAGGTGAAGAACAGATTAAGCTGGCATACAAAAGAAATCATCGTTGGACGGAAATTACGGTCCCAAAGGACTTGATTTCGTCAGCCAGCAAGATAGTTTCTCTGTCAAAATTAGGTGTATCGGTTACATCAGAGAATGCAAAGTTATTAGTTAAGTATCTTTCAGATGTTGAGAATCTAAATGATGATGATATCCCATTACAGAGGTCTACATCGAAATTGGGCTGGATTGGAGCAGACTTCATTCCTTATGATACAGATATTTTGTTTGATGGAGATTTACAGTTCAAGCAGCTCTATGAAAGTATCAGGCAGCAGGGTGATTATTCAGAATGGTTGTCACATGTAAAAGAACTCAGAAAAAGAAATCGAATGGAGATAAAATTCTTCTTAGCAGCATCCTTTGCCAGTGTTTTGGTGGGGCTGCTGGGAGCACTTCCGTTCATTGTTGATCTATGGGGAGAGACAGAAGGTGGAAAATCAGTTGCAATGATGTTAGCAGCTTCTATATGGGCGAACCCAGCTGACAGTTTGTACATAGGTGACTTTAAAACAACAGATGTGCAGTTAGAAGTTCGTTCAGATTTGCTTAACCATCTCCCGTTGATGTTGGATGATTCCAGCAAAGTAAGTGCAAGAATACGTGATAACTTTGAAGGTGTAGTTTACGACCTTTGCTCTGGAAAAGGAAAGAGTAGATCCAACAGAGAGCTCGGAATACGAAAAGAGAACAGATGGAGAAATGCGATTCTGACTAATGGAGAGCGTCCGTTAAACTCTTACGTGACGCAGGGGGGAGCTATTAACCGTATCCTGGAAGTTGAGTGTGCAGAGAAGGTATTTGTAGATCCCCAGTACACGGCTAACTTCTTGAAAAGGAATTATGGGTATGCAGGCAAAGAGTTTATAAAAGTAATTAAAGAACTTGGCATAGATAAAATACATGAAATGCAATCAGAACTACAAAAAGAGATATATCGGCACGATGCAATGCAGAAACAATCAATTGCTCTATCTGTTGTTCTTACGGCGGATAGAATAGCAACGGATTATATTTTTAAGGATGGAGAATATATTGACTTGGAAGATGCAAAGAAGATGTTAGCAAGTCAAGCAGAAGTGTCGGAGCATGAACGTTGCTATAAGTATCTTCTGGATAAGATTAATATGAACAGACAACGTTTTGATTCACTTGCAAATATTGAGCAATGGGGGATTATTAACGACGGATATGCTGTTATGTATGTTCAAGCAATGAAGGATTTGTGTGAGAGCGGTGGATATTCTTATAAAGCATTCATGAATTGGGCAGATAAGAACAGTATCCTCCAGACAGATGGAAAGAATCAGACAAAGCTTAAAAAGATTGCTGGAAAGACGGTTCGCTGTGTATGGCTGTTGCTGGATGAATTCAAGGACAAGGATGGATTTGAGTCGTTAGATGTTGCGCAGGAAGAGCTTCCGTTTAAGTGAGGGTAACAAGTAACACGGGTAACATTGAAAATTTGATATATATAAGGTGTTGGGTGTGTGTGTCTGAGTGAAATACACACAGAGAGAAAATCCCTATATAGAAAAAGGCGTGTTACTTTTGTTACCGATATGAAAAATGACGATAAATCTAGTAAATATGCGTGGTTGAGCGGTAACAACTAAATTGTTACGGACTATAAACAAGTGTTACAAATATGAAAATTTGTTACGAGGTATTAATTATGCATGAAAAAATAGTAGATATCCAGAATTCGTTCTGGAAAGCATATAAAGATTTTATTAAAACGAATGATATGCGTCAATACAATGATGATTTAAAGATAATAACGAGTAAATACAAGGGCGATAAAGTAATGTTCAATTTCTGTTTTAATTTATTATGTTCATGGGCACCGATTATTAATCAGATTAAGGAGCAGGCATCCTGATATGGACTCGTTGGAAGTGCAGTTGTTGGATGATTGAAGAAAGGAGCAGGAGATTTGCTGGCCAGCGTGAAAGGATCCTTTGCTCCGAGAAGGAAAATGAAGAGAGAAGAATTCATAAATTTGGTACCTAAATGTGGATATGGTACAAAAGGTGCAGCGAAGAGATATGTGGCAGAACATCCAAAAGAAGATTACGACACAGATGATTTCAAAAATCTGTACGAAACCTCGATGCGGTGGCAAGGTTGTAACCCGGATAAAGGACTCAACTATGCATGGGGTGTAAACGGAAGAACAACAGCGTTCAGTAATGGAATTGCAGGAAACTCCGGTGCTGGACAGGATTGGGAGGTATAACAATGGCAAAAGTAGATGAATACGCATCTGGAAGAGCGGATGGATTGCAGATGGCTCTTAAGTTGGTAGAAGAGGGTGGTATAGACGCATTGAAGCAGGAAATCAAGTTCCGAAACATTACAGGAATAAATACAGTGATGTGTAAGAAGGAAGTTGAGAAAGCAACCAACAAAATAAAAGCAATGACCTGCGATACAATCTTAGCATTATCAGTGTTGACAATCAGAGATGAGTTTGACTTTGGAAAGCAACGATGTGAACGATATATTAAGAGATTTAACCAGAAAACGGAGTGTCTGTTGGATGATATGTTGAAATGGAAAGATGTTTTAGATACTGTGCGTGAGGAAATGGGGATTAATTTGTCTATAAGATAGAATGATTAGATTATAAAGATATCATTACAATAATTTACGAAATTCTTATTAAAAGTAGAAAGGACAAAAGACAATGGGCTATTTAAGAAAAGACGAGGTAATGAGAACATTACAAGAGGACAGAGAGACAACATTGGCATGTTATAACAGCAGCGAAGAAAGAGAGATTGTTAGATTTTGTTATGAATCAATAGGACGAGAATTGGAACAATTACTGCAGTACATACCAGAGAATGTAGTAGAACAGCCTAAAATCTACGATGTGGATAAGGTCATCGACAAGTTGGAGGAAGAAAAGGAATATGCCAATGAAGACTTCGAAGAATATGTAAGAGAGGTTGATCCTTCTTTAGATTCTGAATATGCAGACACATTTCCTAATGGGATAGAGAGAGCAATTAAGGTTATAAAAGAGGAGATGGAGAATGAAAGAAATGCAGAAGAATATCAGGGCAGATAAAGAGGGAAGATATGCAGAGATGTCAGAGCATCCACCAGATAAAAAGGCAGCGGAGAATATGAAGCGTAAGCCGTATCAGAATATGGATGTGGTGGGATACCTGCAGAAGAAGTACAAGATTGGAGGGGATACCGGTGGAGCAGATGACAAGAGAGAGACTAGCAGCATACCGGAGTAATAAAGCAGAGATATTGGAACTGGACTATATGCTACAGAATCGTTGGAAGTCTGATACGATGATAGGCAACGACGTAGTATTCGATTACAGTAAGGGATATCCGATGCCACAGAGTGTTGTCGGGTTTGACCAGGATAAATATGAAAGATTGCAGGACCGTGATCTGAAGCGGAAGGAACGACTGGAGAAAGAATGTGAAGAAGTCGAGCAGTTTGTGGAAGCAATACAGGATAGCATGACACATCGGATATTCAGAATCTATTTTATTGATGGACGGAAAGCAGTAAGGCAGAATGAAGTAGCGAAGAAACTACACATGGATCAAAGCAGAATAAGCAGACGAATTGATAATTATTTGAAAAACGCATAAAAAACATAAAAAGCATATGTATAATAATACTTGAGCCAAAGGCTGAATTCCTGCGGCTCGTTAAAACTCCATAGACATAAACCTAGAAATGGACAATCTGGAGACAGGTTGTCTTTTTCGTTGCATAATGTCGAATGTTGGGATATTATGGAAGTAGGGTTTAGGTATAGATATGGAGGGAATTATGGAAAAGGAAAAATATTTCTACAAGTACAAATCTGTTGAAAACATGGAACATTTATTAGATATTATTGTTCACAATCGTTTCTATCTGCCTAGTGTAAAAGACCTTAACGACCCAATGGAAGGATTGTACACTATTTTGAATCGTTATGCTGGAAGTAGTTATTATTCAGGGACGCCGGTGAGGAATAATATATTTGAAGATGAGTTGAGTAAATATGGCATATTATCATTGACTACAGAAAGTGATAATATTGTTATGTGGTCTCATTATGCAAATAATTTTAATGGTGTTTGTATAGGAATAAAGTCAGATAACTTACTAGAAAAAGTTAAACAAGTTAATTATTCTGGAATTGAAGATGAAGAAAAGGGACTGTCACTTGAAGAAAATACTGTAAATGCACTGCTAAAAAAGCATCCAGGTTGGAGCTACGAAAACGAATGGCGAATTATAGAAAAAGGTAATAAGTATTTAAATTTAAAAGAAGGAGACATAACAAAAATTATAATCGGATACAATGTTTCAGAAACTGTTAGAGATAATATTGTTAAAACATGCAAATCTGTTGGGATTGAAACAAAAGTTGGATTTATAGATGCTAACAGTTGCAGTTTCGTAGAAACAAATACCCTCCCATATATAAAAATGATGGAAGATATAAAAGAAGGAAGATATGAAGGTGGAGGATATAGTTACTACGAAGAAAAGTATAAATAGAAAACAAAGGCACCCTTCGGGGTGCTTTTCTAATACCCAAATTAGGACCATTAGCTCAGCAGGTTAGAGCAACCGGCTCATAACCGGTATGTCGCAGGTTCGAGTCCTGCATGGTCCATTAAAAATAAACCAGAATTGAAGGTGGTGAAGTGGCAGGTTATGAAAACATAAGAGATGCAAATGACAATCGAACTCCGGTGGAACGCCGAGAGTTAGCAAAAAAAGCAGGTCAGGCAAGTGGCAAGGCGAGACGTAGGAAGGCGAACTTCCAGAAGACTCTCAATATGCTTCTGACAGCCGAAATAGATAGTGAGGAATGGGCGCCGGTTTTAGAGTCACTCGGAGTTGAGTGCACTTTGGAATCGGCTCTTCTTATGGCTCAGATTAAGATGGCGTTGGAAGGAGATACACAGGCAGCTAAGTTCGTAGCACAGTATTCTGGCCAGAGCAACAGGGCAGAGGAAGAGTTGGAAAATAAGAAGGCGGAGACTGAACTTATTAGAGCTAGGAAAGAGGCTATCACCGGTGAGAATGAAAACGATGAGGCTCTTGACCGTTTGGATCAGATACTGAAAGAGGTGCGGGACAATGCAATTAAGCAAGAAACAGAATGAGTATATTGTGAACGCAACTCATAGATGGAACATCAAATCTGGAGCAGTACGTTCCGGGAAGTCCTATGTGGATACCGCTTTTGTGATTCCATTCCGGATCAGGGAGAGGGCAGGCAAGCCGGGACTCAATGTTATCCTGGGAGTATCCAAGAGTTCCATTGAGCGAAATGTGCTGCAGCCGATGCGCGAGATCTATACCGATAAGCTGATCGGACAGATTAACAGTCAGAATATCGCACGGATCTGTGGAGAGGAAGTGTATTGTCTGGGTGCTGAAAAGGTCAGTCAGGTGGCCAAAATTCAGGGCGCCAGTATCAAATATTGTTATGGTGATGAGATTGCCAAGTGGAACAAAGAAGTGTTTCAGATGCTGAAATCCAGATTGGATAAACCGTATTCGTGCTTTGATGGATCCTGCAATCCGGAGCATCCCACACATTGGCTGAAGGAGTTTCTTGACAATGAAGAGCTGGATATTTATCTGCAAAGATACACCATTTTCGATAATCCGTTCTTACCGGTAGAATTTGTTGAGCAGTTGTGCAAAGAGTATGAAGGAACAATCTATTATGACCGATTAATCCTTGGGCTTTGGAAGAGAGCGGAAGGAGCAATTTATAAACGCTTCGCAGATAATCCGGAGAAGTTCCGGTGTGAAGTGCTGGAAGAACTCACAGACGATCCAGAGCATAAGCAATTTCAAAAAGATGATATTGTGTCGATAGAGATCGGACTTGACTTCGGAGGAAATCAGTCCGGTCATTCTTTTGTTGCAAGAGGTTATACAGATAATTTCCGTGATGTGGTGGTATTGATGTCGAAAAGAATCATGGCAAAAGATGAAAATGAGGATATAGACAGCAATGCATTAGACAAATTCTTCTGTGATTTCGTACAAGAAGTGATAGATAAATACGGTGTGATTACCAGACATGGAGATTACGTGGAATATTGCAATGTTGAATCCGTTTATTATGATAATGCGGAGACTGTTCTTGGAAATTCTATTCGAAATGCAGTTGAAAAGCAATTTCCGTGGATTATTGTAAGGCCTGCTAAAAAGAAAACAATATTGGATCGTATCAGATGTACAGTCAGTCTTATGGGTGCCGGGCGCTTCTGGATTACAGATGATTGCAAGTCATTGGAAACTGCATTCTCTGATGCTGTTTGGAATAAGGATGTGAAAGATAAGGACGAGCGCTTGGATGATGGCAGCACGGATATTGATAGCTTGGATGCATTTGAGTATACGATTGAAAGAGATATGAAGGACCTGATAGAAGAGGTGGAAGATGTTTGATGGATTAAAAAGACTATGGGGAAGGATAGTGAGCATGTTTAACTATACGACATTAAAAAATATAATTGGCAAAGATGTGGCACTGTCACAGACCATGATCGATGCCATCAATAAATGGAAAAAGATGTTATCTGGTGATGCAGACTGGTGTGATGATACTGTAGAATCTTTGAAATTGGAAGAAGGTATCTGCCGTGAATTTGCTGATTCTGTCTTGGTGGAGATGGAAGCCAAGATTTTGAATAACGACAATATGGACAAGGTTCTTCAGAAGAGCCTGTCAGATATGAATAAGAAGTTACAGACAGGTCTTGCACTTGGAGCAATGGTTCTCAGACCATTGGGACCAGATAAGGCTGAATATGTTGCAGCGGATAAGTTTATTCCAATCAGTTTTGATGATATCGGTGTTCCAAATGACATTGCTTTTCTGGTCGTGAAGTGCGTTGGTGAGAATGATTACTATACAAGAGTTGAGCGGCATTATTTTACAAATGGAAATCTGACCATTGAGAATAAGTGCTATCATTCACAGAGTCAGAGTGATATTGGTCAGAACTGCAGTCTGGAAGAAATTGCAGAGTGGGCGAACATTCTTCCGGGTCCGATTACCTATCCTGGCATGACGGAGATGGATTTCGGATATTACCAGAATCCAATTGAGAATAAAGTAGATGGTTCTTCCTGCGGCGTATCGGTGTATGAGTCGGCTGAGAATCTGATTAGAAAAGCAGATGTACAAGGGGCACGATTAGATTGGGAATATGATTCTGGAGAACGTGCAATCCATGTGGATCAGAGAGCACTGAAGAACAAAGGCGGCAGAACATTCCTTCCAAGATTAAAGAAGCGTCTTTATAAAGGTTTGAATCTTGAAGATGGTAAGGATAAAGACCTTTATAAAGAATATTCACCAGAGATGCGAGATGAAGCATTTCGAAGAGGCTTGGAAGAATATAAGCGGGAAATCGAGTTCAATGTTGGACTTTCCTATGGAGATTTGTCAGATGCTCAAGAAGTTGACAAGACAGCTACAGAGGTACTTGCTTCTAAGACGAGAAAATATAATCGAGTCACAGCAATTCAGGGAAAACTTGAGGAGTGTTTGAACGGATTTGTGAATGCGTTGGCATTCTATAATGGTTCTTATATGTCCGGTGTAGAGTTTACCTGTGAATTCAATGATTCAATTCTTGCTGATGAAGAATCTGAGAGACAACAGGACAGGCAGGATGTCAGCATGGGAGTTATGAGCCTGCTTGAGTACCGCATGAAATGGTATAACGAAGATGAAGAGACAGCAAAAGCTAAGATTCCTGAACAGAATCAGGTGATGGAGTGATATGAGAGATGATTACAAGAATCAGATGGCCAGTAAGATTGCAGCGAGGTACATAAATCTTGAAGAACGAATCATGCAGGATATTGTCCGGAGAATCAAGAAAGCCGGTGAGATTACCAGTACAGCAGATTGGCAGATTAACCGGTTACGAATTCTGGGGTATTCTTCCGAGGACATTGAAAGAGAAATCAAGAAAGCTCTGAACGCATCATATCCGGATATGTTTGAGTTGTATGATAAAGTGATTGATTGGGAATATGTTCGAAATAAGGATATATATGAGCAGATTAATGCACAATACATTCCGTTTGATCAGAATGAACAGCTCAAGCAGATTACGGATGCAATTATACAGCAGAGCTTGGAAGATTTGGAAAACGTCACAAATTCACTTGGATTCTATCTGGACTATGGTGGAAAGAAGGTCATGACACCTCTTTCGCAGGTTTATACAAATTATCTAGATAATGCCTGCATGGAGATTGTTTCAGGAGCGTTTGATTACAATACAGTTCTGAGAAGAGTTGTGACACAGCTTACCAACAGCGGACTCCGGCGGATTGATTATGCTTCTGGACATTCCAACCGTATTGATGTAGCTGCCAGAAGAGCAGTTATGACAGGAATCAGCCAGATAAGTGGAAAGATATCTGAGTATAATGCAAAGAAGCTGGGAACAGAGTATTTCGAAGTAGAATGGCATGCTTGGGCAAGACCTACTCATGCAGTATGGCAGGGAAGAGTGTGGACTGAACAGCAATTATATTCTGTATGTGGTCTTGGTACTGTTACCGGACTTCTTGGAGCTAACTGCTATCATACATATTATCCATTCTTCCCCGGGATATCTGAACGTAACTGGTCAGATGAATGGTTGGAAGAGCAGAACCGAAAAGAAAGCATACCTAAGACATTCAATGACAAAGGATATACGGCTTATGAGGCGAAACAACGTCAAAGACAGATGGAAACAGCAATGAGAGCACAACGTGAAAAAGTAAAGTTGCTGCAGCATGGCGGTGCTGATCCAGATGAAGTTGTGCTTATGAAAGCAAAATATCAGGCTCAATTGAATGAGTATGCAAGATTTTCAAAGAAGATGGGATTGCAGCAGGAGAGAGAAAGAATCTATCTGGATATGAGAGGAAAGGTGGCAACAAATAGTAAACGACAGAATGCATTGTTCCCATCAGAGATGATTGAGAATGCATCCAAAGATGTAGCTCAGTATAAGCGGTATAAAGAAGTACTGGGAGATCCCATTGGTTCACTTGTTAATTTTGGTCAGATGAAATATAATGATGTTGAACAGTGGAAAAAACTTCAAAATAGATTTTCCACATATCTTGAGATTAACAAGAAAGATTGGTCTGAAGAATTTAAGAGTAAATCAAAACAGGCATATGATAGATTTGCGAAAGAAAATATTATAATGTCTACACATGCACTTAGCCGACTTCCTCGATTAAATAAACCGGGATTGCCGGAAGTATCAGAAGAACTACTGATAAAGGCTATTAAGGGTACACCTAATTATACAGAGGGAGAAGATAAACAAATCTATTTTATCCAAGAATTACAGTTATTAGTTGTAAGGAGCAAAGAAACTAGAGATATTATATCTGTTGTGAGAAGAAAGGAACCGAAGGAGGCGTGGAAAAATGTTTGAAAAAATAATGAATTATATTAAAGATTTTTTGGAAAATACTCCAGAGGATATCTATGATTTTTCTTGTGAATTAGAAGGGCTGTTGATTATTCACTATGATGAAATGTATAGGGAGCAGCCTAGAGCTACAAAAATATTAAATGATGAGACTCCAGATATTTGTGCATCTGGTGAACCGGGAATGAAGCCAGAGGAGATTGAGGAATTTAAACGCAAATTGGAAGTCGAATACAACAAAGCATTAAAAGCAATTTTATGATATCTATTGGGGGATTAAAAATGGATAATTTTAAAATTATTTATAAAATACTTTCCACATTAGAAAAGTCGATGGATTTGGAAGAATGCAATCTGGATAGTATCAGTGCGGAAACATTAAATATATCCGCTGAACGATGGAATAAATATATGGAGATGCTTTTGGATGCTGGATATATTAAGGGTATAAGGATTCAGAAATATGTAACAGGAGAAACAAGAGTCGATGCGGATGATATCCGAATTACATTGAAAGGTCTTGAATATCTAAGTGAAAATAGTATCATGCAGAAAATGTATAAAACAGCAAAAGGAATAACAGATTTGATTCCGTAGCTTTTGCCACCAGTCGAAATGACCGGTGGTATTTTTGTACTTATTTTTAGGATAAAGATGAAATATAAACAGGAATATATAGTAGCACCGGATGCGGATATGATGGCTCCTAAATGGCTGTCAATCCGTATTAATAATGATTCGATAAAATTCATCTATAAAATTGTAGATGGAGCAGTAAAGTTGAAAGGAGTGAGAATAGGGCATGAGATGGCAAAAATCGGGGACACGATACATTTTAATGGCAAGCGGATATCAGTAGAGAGGCGGTGATCCAGAATCTCCCTTTGAGACGCAGGGTTAAGCGTCTTATTTTTGTGCCCTGCCATATGGCGGAAAACTGGACGGCTACCATGCTGGAGGTCTAACCGGCTATATCCCGTACCGCTGAAAGAGCGGTCAATAAAATATTTCAGGAGGAATGTAACAATGAAAAATATTTATGAGATTTTGAAAGAGTATGGTCTGGAAGTCCCAGAGGAAAAGAAAGCAGATTTTGATAAGTCTTGGAAAGAAAATTATCGTACTAAGAATGAGTATGACAATGCGGTTGCTCAGAGAGACAACTATAAAACTTCATTGGATGATGTGAACACCAAATTGAAGGAATTTGAAGGCATTAATGTGAAAGATCTGCAGGGACAAATTACGAAGCTTCAGGACGACCTAAAGGCGAAAGATGATGAATATGCAGCGAAAGAAGCAGATCGTGTATTTATGGATTCCATCAAAGATGCCGTTAAGGCTGCAGGTGGAAGAAATGAAAAGGCAGTTATTGCGATGCTGGATATTGATGCTCTGAAAGAATCCAAAAATCAGTCCGACGATATCAAGAAGGCTTTGGAAGATGTGAAAAAATCTGACGGGTATCTTTTTGGGGCTGATGAACCAATCAATCATCCGGTTGGTGGTGTCGGAGGCGGTGCGAATCCGGGAGCAGATGATGTATCGGCTCTTCGTGCAGCTATGGGATTACCACTGGAAAATAAGTAAGAAAGAGGTAATGAAGAATGGCGAATACAATTCAGTTGAGAAAACAGTACTCTACGCTTCTGGATGAAGTGTATAAATTAGCATCTTTGACATCTGTTCTTGATGGACCAAATGAATTGGTTAAAGAAGGTGCAAATGCGAATGAGATCCTGATCCCGATAATGGATATGGATGGTCTTGCAGACTACAATAAGTCTACAGGATATGAAGAGGGCGGTGTAACACTGGACTATGAAACAAAGAAATGTGCTTATGACAGAGGTCGTATGTTTATTGTAGATGCAATGGACAATATTGAATCTGCAGGAATTGCATTTGGAAGATTATCCAGTGAATTCCTGAGAACAAAAGTTGTTCCAGAGATTGATGCGTGGAGACTTGCGTCTTATGCTTCAATCTCAGATGTTATGGTCGTAAATGAAGATCTTGCAACAGGAAAGGCAGCTCTTGCGGCTCTTCGTGCAGCAAGAACAGAAATTGAGAATTCAGAAGCGAATCTTGCCACATGTTATCTGTTCATTAATCCACTGCTTGCAGGAATGATTGATGATTTGGATACAACAGCATCCAAGAAAGCAATGGAAGGATTTGCTGGAATCAGAAAGATTCCTCAGGGCAGATTTTTCAGCAAAATTGCGCTGACTGCTAAAGGAGCCGGAGGCTTTACAAAACCATCGGGTGCACTGAATATGAATTTCATGATCGTAGATAAGCAGGCAGCGATTCAGTATCAGAAACATACTGTATCAAAGATCATTACACCAGAACAGAACCAGAATGCGGATGCATGGAAATTTGGATATCGTACAGTTGGTATTGCAGAGTGCAAAGACAACAAGAAAGATGGAATTTATGTGCATACGGTAAAAGGCGAGTAGTAGCCTGGAGGTGATGTCATGAATGTGACTTATGAATATTACCAAGATTCTTTTGGCGGTTCTTTAATTCCAGAGAACCGCTGGAATGGTTTGGAAGTAAAGATGAGTGCAAGGTTGAACAAATATACATTTGACAGAATGAAAGAAAATGCTTGGTCAGAGCAAGCGAAAACAGCTTTATGTGAAATGTGTGAATGTGCATGTAAATACGAGAAACGAGATGGGAAAACATCTGAAAACAATGATGGATGGTCTGTTTCTTATGATGTAAATAAATCACTGGAAACAATGTTGTATGAGATTGCGGAAACGTATCTCATTGGAACTGGTCTTATGGATTTGGCGGTGGACGATGATGACTGATATAACCATATATAACAGACAATATGATAAGCAGTCTGGATTTGATACATGGCACAGAACAGTAATCCGAGGTGTCCATCTTTACGTGAACCATAAAGTTGCGTTGGGAGATGGCGGGGTGAACAATGCAGATTTGTATAAAATACGCATTCCAGAGGATGCAGAGAATACAGATCTGTATCTTCCGCCGGATAAATATGTGTTGTGTCCGGATCCGGGCAATCATTGGACTCTTCAGAATGAGGACCATATTGTTATTGGAGAATGCTTGCAGGATATTGAGAAGCCATCCGATTTAAAGAAAGTAACTCAAAGGCATTGCAAGATTACATCGTGGTCAGATAACCGGTTCGGAGGACTGTCACATTGGAAGATTGAAGGTGAGTAGATGGCACAGAAAAAGCAATTCAGTATTACGTCTCCGAGAGGTCGATTGATCACAGTTACAGGTGAAAATGGTACAGTGACAGCGAAGATTGAATGGGCTCCTGGGTTTGCGGAAAGAAAAGCAGCAAGTTTTTCTCGCGCCCAGGAGTTTGTTGATTCAGAATGTCTTCGATATATGAATCCATTAACGCCGAGAAGAACAGGCGCAATGATTAAGTCAGCAACGCTGGGGACTGTCATTGGATCCGGTTCAATCGAGTATCTTACACCTTATGCCAGACGACAATACTATGAGCACAAAGTAAAACCAAAATGGTTTGAGACAATGAAAGCAAGTAAGAGAGATGCAATAAGGGAAGGAGCTGAGAAGATTGCCGGAAGCTAAGCCGATTATAGAGAGTATCCGGGAATATGTAAGACAGTATCCCGGAATTAATGGAAAAAAGGTAAACATTGATTATCTTGGTGATGGGATGGAATATTCTATCGACCCGATTGGAGCAGACCCTGTATATAAAAAATATACGGATGGAAGTTGCTTAAAGCAATTTCAATTTGCGCTTACCAGCAAAGAAGCATATGACGGTGATACAAGAACAGGAATTGCGAACAGTGGGTTCTACCAGATGTTTGAAGAATGGGTCGAAGAAAACAATATGGAAGATATTTATCCGGAATTGGATGATCATATGCCGACACGGGTAGAGGTGATGCGGTCGGGATATTTATTCAGTGCTGAAGCAGATTTGGGAAGATATCAGATGATATGTAGATTGATTTATAGATAGGAGGAGCAGACATGGGAAATGCGAAGGAAGAATTAGTAGGCAGACATAAGCAAGTGGCGTTTATGGATGCGGATGGAACTGGAAAAACGTTTTCCAGAATGACAGGATTTACGTCTTTGTCAACTTCAAAAAATGCGATTGAATACAGCAGACAGTATGTAGATGAGCCATCTGAACGTACAGATGTGGTCGGATATGCACCAAGTATTGATTACGAGTTTGACAGATATAAAGGAAATGCTGTGCATGACCGGCTTGCTGAAATTTCCGATAAGGAATTATTGGGAACAGAGACACAGGTCGATATTGTAACAGTAGACCTTTTCGATGGTGCTACTGGTAGCAGCTACAAAGCAAGAAAGAGAACTTATAGTGTGACACCGGACACAAGCGGTGATGGAACGGATGCTTTAATCTATAAAGGTAGTTTTAAAGCGGTTGGTGAACAGGTGGAAGGAACAGCGACCACAACAGATAAATGGCAGACATGTACATTTACAGAGACTGCAGTATCAAGTGTAAGTGCAAGCAAATAAATAAGAAATGGAGAGTGAGCCGATGAGCCTTTTTAAATATGGAAATCTTGAAGCGGAGATCGATTTTACCGATGTTGATTTTTTAGAAACTCTGGATGAAGCAAAGAAATTAATACAAGAGGAAATGTTGCAGGTACCGAAGACAGGAAAAACGACTGATATTATCCGTGCACAATGTCAGTGCTATTTTAATTTCTTTGACAGAGTTATTGGAGAAGGGGCACATGAAGATATGTTCCAAGGAAGAATAAGTCTTAACATGTGCCTTGATGCTGCAGATGCGTTGATTAAGTATGAAAATGATACAACAGAATCGTTGGTGGCAAAATACGATAAGTATAAAGTGCAGCCACACAACAATAACAATTCCTCACAGGGTAACAGAGAGCAGAGACGTCATAACAATAAGCAGCAGAAAAAGAACAAGAATAATTATTATAACAGGTAATATGTTATGAATATTTTATTTGAAAAATTTCCGGAAGCAGTAGAGGTGGATGGAAAAAGTTATTCCGTTGAAACAGACTTCCGGGAATGGATAAGATTCACGGAGCTTGTAGAGGACGAAAAAGTTCCTTGGCAGATGAAGTGTCATTTGCTTCTGCAGTGGTATACAGAAGAAATTCCCGAAAACATTGAAGGTGCAATTAACGCACTCGGAGAGTTTCTTACAGCAAGTTTGGCTGAAGATAATGCGTATGAGAATGTCGATAACTCATCAAGGAAACAGGATTATTCCTTTTCGCAGGATGCGGAATGTATTTACAGTGCATTTCGTGAAGTGTATGGAATTGATCTGCAGTCTGTAGAGTATATGCACTGGTGGGAATTTCGAACATTGTTTGCCGGACTTCCAGAGACTACAGAGATTAAGCAGCGGATTATATACCGGAATGTCGACCTTAGAGAAGTAAAAGATAAGGATGAGCGAAAAAGGATTAAGAGAATACAAAGCGTGATCGCTTTGAAAAAGAAGAATCAAAGAAAAATGGATGATTATGAGATTGGAGCAGCATTTTCGTGAGAGACAGAATTATTCGAATCCCGACAGAAAGAAAATGGTTCCGGTGTCCAAACTGTGGTAAGAAATTACTTATATATGACGATACTGCGAGATGTGAGGGCGTGTATCTGAACTGTCGGGAATGTAAAAGAGAAATAAAAATAAAGATATAAAGCACATGTGAGCCGTTGAGCCGTGCTATCAGAAAGGGTGATAGTATGGCAGACGGTTATTTGAATTTTGATACCAAGATAAATGAAAAAGGTTTTAATAATGGCATAAGTAAGCTGTGTTCCCTTGGCGGAAAAGGATTGTCTACTGTCAGTAAGGCAGTTGGTGGAGCTGTAGCAGCAGTTGGAGCAGGAGCCACTGCAATGGTGAAATCTACATTAGATGTTGTTGCCAATATGGAACAGCAAGTTGGCGGTGTAGAGACGCTGTTCAAGGAAAGTGCTGATACAGTAATTGCAAATGCAAATAGGGCATATAAAACGGCAGGATTGTCAGCAAATAATTATATGTCGACTGTGACAAGTTTTGCAGCATCATTATTACAAGGTCTTGGAGGAGATACAGCAAAGGCCGCAGAGATTGCAAATATGGCTGTCACAGATATGTCGGATAATGCAAATAAGATGGGTACCAACATGCAGGATATCCAAAATGCATATCAAGGATTTGCCAAACAAAATTATACGATGCTTGATAACCTCAAGTTAGGTTATGGAGGTACACAGGCGGAAATGATTCGCCTGATTAATGATTCCGGTATCTTGAATGAGAAGATTGAGGATTTGGACAATGTGACTTTTGACCAGATGATTCAGGCAATTCATAAGATACAAGACAATCTTGATATTACAGGGACGACAGCAAAAGAAGCAGCAACTACAATAGAAGGCTCAATTAATTCTGCTAAAGCTGCATGGGAAGATTTTCAAGCAGGAGTGATAACAAGTCAAGAACTTGTAGATGCGTTTGGAACTGCGACTACGAATGTTGTAAATAATCTTGGAGAAATTATACCGAGACTTGGGAAAACAGGGCTTGAAGTTGTTGGGGCAATTGCTGATAAAATTGGTGATTCCGTTCCGGCTGCAAAAGGCTTTGCCGATGCAGTTGGAAATATAGCGGACAAACTTGGTAGTATGAATTCAGAACAATTACTGAATCTCGGAAAAATGTCAGCAGTTTTAATCGGTGCTGTCCCGGCTTTTAGTTTATTAGGAAAAAGTGCCGGAACATTTGGTGATGTACTGGATGGTCTGGGAGATATAAGCGGTGGTGTCGTTGCAAAACTGAAAAAGATGCCGGGGGATATCAAAAGTCTTGGTGCTAAGATGCAGTCTGGGGCGAAGGTATTTGGAAATGTTAAGGATGCTATCTTGTTGCCATTTCAAGATTTAGTCCCGAAACTTTCAAGTATATTCAGTAAAGTTACTGGTTCTATCGGTTCTGGACCAATTGGCAAATTAATCAGTGATTTCGCAGAAATTCCAAAGGGAATAGCGTCAGCATTTGGACAAATCGGACCTGCGATATCCAATAAATTCCCAAAGATAACATCCGTATTGAAGAATTGCGGAAGTTCGATAAGTGGAACTTTCAGTGCAATAACGAATGGAGCGAAAGGATTCGGCTCATTAATGGGCGGTGCACTCAATGCAGTGCTGCCGAAGATATCCGGTTTTGCAAGTAAATTTGTTAGTTATCTTGGTATTGCTGGAAATGCATTTGCGCCAATCTTATCGAAAGCAGCAAGTTTTGTTCCGCAGTTACTCGGTTTTATGAATATTGCAGCGGTAGTTGCTCTTGTAGTTGCGGGACTTGGATTATTATATAGCCAATTTGGTTCTCAGATTGATCAGATTCTACTTATGGTTCAGACAAAAGGACCAGAGGTTATTACGAATTTTTGTAGTGGAATTGTAGAAGCATTACCGAACTTGATTGCACAGGGTGGCATGATGCTGAATAATCTCATGCTTGCAATTAATGCAAATCTGCCGGCAATTGTACAAGGTGGAATTGCGATTGTATCAACGTTGATTACAGGAATCGCACAGCAACTACCTACTTTGATTCCGATGGCGCTAACAATGATTTTAACGTTGGTAACTTCATTGCTCAGTAATGTCGGTCAGCTGATTGATGCAGGAATTAATCTATTGGTTGGGCTTGCACAGGGACTTGTGAATGCCCTCCCGCAATTGATCGCACAAGCACCGACAATTATTGGACAACTTGCATCGGCAATCATTTCCAATCTGCCCCAGATTTTAGCAGCGGGGGTAAGGATTATTGTGATTCTTGCATCTGGTTTAGTTCGTGCGATTCCACAGCTAATCGGTAAGATACCGGCTATTATAGGACAGATTAAAAACGCATTTACCAGCGTTGATTGGGGTTCCGTTGGGCTGAATATCATTCGAGGTATTGCAAGTGGTGTATCAGGAGCGGTAAGTCATCTCATAGATGCAGCGACTTCTGCAGCAAGCAGTGCTTTGGATGCCATAAAATCCAAATTAGGAATTCACTCTCCATCACGAGTATTCCGAGACCAGGTTGGTAAGATGATGGCTCTTGGTATGGGAATTGGATTCGAAAAGAATATCCCAAGTAAACAGATGAGTGTAGGAGTTCAAAAAGCGGTGGCTGGATTACAGAAATCGGTTCAGATTGCATTATCTGCAAATCCAGTAGACAAGACAGTCGGAGGAGTAAAAAACCAGCCTGGCGCAGGTGGCAATACGAATAATATTGATTATGATCGCTTGGAACGAATCCAGATGAAGGCTGCAAATAAAATGGCAAAGAGACCGATATATCTTGGAACAAAACGTATAGATGAGCCATTGCCGAAAGGAGCGGTGCCGGTAGTATGATAGAGGCATATTATGAAAATAGTAAGGGAGAGGTGCTTTGGTTGACCAAGGCACCTTTTCGTACAGTAGAAGCAGATTGGTTTGATTCGACGTGGGAAGAAACGGAGGATGGATATGAGAAGACAGTCACAATAGATGTTTTTGGAAAAAGGGAAGAATTCACGAAGAATATGGAAACACTCTACAAAGTTATTTCCGTTGACGCAGAAACAGAAAATTATGGCCGGCTTTATGTAAATGACACATTTCTTCCTTGTCAAATCTACAAGACCAAGAAAACAGGTTGGAAAGGATATGTTTATACGGAAGTAGAACTTACATTTTTGGCACCGGAATTGTCGTGGATTACAGTTTTGAGTAAAACATTTTATAAGCAGGATGAACCGGTGGCAGTAAAAGGAATAGATTTCCCATATGACCATGATTGGGATTTTACGAATACCAAAAAGGGAAGTGCTGCATTTGAAATAGATCATATTATACCATCGGATTTTGAAATGATTATTTATGGAGCATGTGTAAATCCAAAGGTTTTGATAAATGGATATCCGTATGAAGTCTTGACTACGTTGGAATCGAATGAATATTTGATCATAAATAGTTCGGAACAAACTGTAGTGAAATATTTATCGAATGGGACAATAGAAAATTTGTTTGATGTTAGAGGGTACGAGTATTCTATCTTCGAGAAGATACCATCAGGAATGGTTTCGGTAGACTGGTCGGGTGGATTTGGAATCGATTTATATGTGTATCTGAAACGGAAGGAGGCAGCATGGTAATATTGGCAGAAAAAGAAAGAGAAATTGGAAGTAATCCATTGTTGTATGCCAATTGCTCTTTTGATGTAAACGGAAACAAAACTTTTTCAGTGAAGATTGCTCGGTGCTATTGGACAGAAGATATGAAATTCGGAAATCTTGTATATATTCCAGATACAGAATTTGGTGGAATTATCGGAAGAGTCTTGACAAGCACAACGTTAGACTATGTAGAATTGCAAGGCTATACATGGAGAGGACGGATGGAACATAAGATTATCAGTCCGCCATCCGGTAGTGATTATAAGACTGTATCCGGAGAGCTTAATTCAGTGCTTAAGACACTGATTGAACCGGAATTTGCCGGATTATATGTAGTATCGAGTGAAAATACGAATGTGTCTGTAAATAACTATAAATTTGACAGATACTGCACATTGTTGGAAGGCATTGAGAAGATGCTGAAAAGCAAAGAATATCGGTTGGATATTCAGCATAAAAGAGAAAAAGGAACTCCGGGATATGTATTAATCCGGGCGGCACCGATAAAAGATTACTCGGATGAAATTGAATTATCTAAGGACTCTGGGTTGAATTATACAATGGAAGATAATCGTGACGGAGTAAACCATTTGATCGTGACAGGTAAAGGTGAGCTGCAGGAGAGAAATGTATTTCACTTATATGTTTCTGCAGATGGTAGCATACAGAAGCAACAGTATTATAAAGGTCTTGATGAGATTGCCCAAGTCTACGAAAATACATCAACAGAAACTACGGAGCTGGAAGAACAGGCAATTGATAAACTGAAAGACTTAATGAGCAAAAAGACATTTGGGATGGATGTGGAGAAGCTGGGTGTTGATGTAGCTATAGGAGACATCGTTGGTGGAAGAGATTATCTGACAGGGATGTATGCAGCAAAGCCAGTTGAAAATATCATCTGTAGTGTGACCGCGGGAGTTGTATCTAAAGAATATGAACTGGAAGGAGAAAATGACGAATGAAAATTGTTAGTGGAAGAACCGGAACACCTCATGTTACGAGTCAACAGTTCCGGCAATTCATAGAAGGAACGGTTGGGCAGGAGAGTTATATCATAACATCCGGAGAAAATTTGGAGCCAGAACTGGCATCCAATAACCTCTTGAAAATCCGCAGTGGAATGATGTGTCATCATGGAAATATATCAAGTGTAGATATCGGAACATATGATCAGGTATCATTAACAAATGGGTCACAAGGGATGAAACGAATTGATTTGGTTGTAAATCGATATACCAAAAACAAGGAGACGAATGTTGAATCAAACAGTTGGGTTGTGATTCAAGGGACCCCTGCAGCATCAAATCCGACAGTGCCATCATACACAAAGGGAAATCTGCAGAACGGAGATTTGGTTGATGATTGCCCGGTGTTTAAGATTCACTATGATGGAATTAGTGTAACGCAGGTTGAGAAGTTGTTGGGAGTGCTGGGAAATCTTGCTGAGATAAATAGCAAAATGATAACGCATACACCATTAACATCTAATCAGAATGGATGCATAACTTTTTCAAATATTAATTTGAAAATTGTATACGGCTCTTATCCAGCAGCGGGTCTTTCAAAAAACACTGCTGTTGGCGGGTACATAAAGGAAATCGACCTTAGTTCCTACGGATTCAGAGAATCATTGTATGGTCAGGTGAGTCCCAGATATGGTGGATTCCCATTAACAACAATAACCAGCCTATCGCCAAAGAGTATAACAATCGCATCCAATGCTAATCCGACAGGATTGTACATACAATGGATGGTTATTGGAACATATTAATTGGCAATTACGGTAAAGATAGGATTCATTGTCAGCTCAGCTCCGTATCTGGAATCTATCTGAAGCCACAAGGCACCATTATACAGACACGCACTTGCCTGTACTTGGTCACCATAAGTTCCTGTCAACACATTGACTGCAATCACATTTTTACAACCGTGGTCTGTTAAACCTTTATTAAAATCTGTTTGACTTTGGATAGAAATTCTTGTCATAGTATTCGCAGGTACTTTGATACCAGTTACCTTTATTTGATAGGATGTCAACTGCTTTGCTATTTTGCTATTTATCTCAGCAAGATTTCCCAGCACTCC
>OLGY01000249.1_pt1 | contig 43962 bp, 48 predicted proteins | sample 1605951 | NCBI WGS metagenome assembly OLGY01 (sample SAMN03283280) | human gut metagenome | biome: human-associated habitat; material: feces | host: Homo sapiens | place: Peru | collected 2012
CGGATTCATCGGATCACCTCAGATGAACTTCATGGATGCACTTGTTAATGTAAATGGAAATGATGTTACATTAAAAGTAGGCGAGCATGTATTAAAAGTTCCAGCATCTAAGAGACAGGCTCTGATTGATGGCGGTTATGATGGAAAAACTGTTGTTCTTGGTATTCGTCCTGAAGATGTACATGATTCACAGGCATTTATCAGCAACTCTCCTGACAGCGTGATTAAATCTAAAATCAAAGTTTATGAATTGCTTGGTGCAGAAGTATTCTTGTATTTCGACTTAGAGGGAACTCAGATGACAGCACGTGTTAATCCACGTACAACTCTGAGAACAGGAGATGATGCAATCTTCGCTCTTGATATGGAAAAGATCCACCTCTTCGACAAAGATACTGAGTTGACGATTACAAACTAGTAGTTTATTATAAAAGAAAGAGTTCACCCTGTAATCACAAAGAATCAAGTGATTACGAGGTTACATATAAGAGAGGGGTTGTACTTTTGTACAACTCCTCCCTTTGTCTCTTTATCTGCAACATTTAGTGAGGTATAAACGGAGGCTTTCATGAAACATAGCACAGAACTTGAACATGCATTAAAAAATCTCAGACAGCTTACAGGCATCACCCTTGATGTAAAAGCTGATACAGAAGAAGAGGAAATACAGGCACTCACACAGATACGTTGTCTTTGTAATGCTTATCAGGAAAAATATAACAAGACCCATTTTTTACAGGGGCTTGTAACCGGAACGATTCCGATATATGATATTTTAGAAAGAGCTTCGCGACTGCATATCAATCTTGAGGAACGACGTATTCTGTTTTTATTAAAGACCAAAGGTTCTCTGGATGAAACAATTCCGGAGATTTTAAAGAATCTGTTTCCACCACAGACGCACTCTTATCTGGTCCCTTTAACTGAATCCAGCATGGTCGTCCTTCGTCCCGTGAAGGATTCGGAAACAGAAAACGATTTTTTACAGATTGCACGTACGATTGTCGATACACTGAACATGGAGGCTCTCTCTTTTATACAGGTAGCTTACAGCGGATGCTTTCATTCCCTTTCGGAATGCTCAGAAGCTTATAAAAGTGCCTATCTCGCTTTAAAGGTTGGAAATTTATTTTATTCAGAACAAACAGTATTTCCGTATAACCGACTTGGAGTCGGACGCTTGCTATACCAGCTTCCAATTTCAATCTGCGAAGGATTTTTATGCGAAGTATTTGGTGATGATATTCCTGATTCATTTGATAATGAAACAGATATAACAATTACCAGATTTCTCCAAAACAACCTGAATATTGCCGAGACTTCCAGACAATTACATATGCACCGCAATACTCTTGTTTACCGACTTGACCAGGTAGAGAAAAAGACAGGTCTCGACCTTCGCAAATTCGAAGATGCTATGACCTTCAAACTTGCAAGTATGGTTATAAATTATTTACATTCAGAAAGGAATTCTTAACATGAATGACACTTATTATGAACAACTGGTAACTTGTAAACCAACCGGAAAGACTGCACTTTTACGTGTACTTTCTTTTCTCCCAATCCTGATTCTTATCCTCTTTGGATTTCCGTTTTTAGGATTTTTTGCATTTATGTTAGCTGCTTTATATGCTGTTCTTGCCTATTATTTTATCTTTCCTCGTTTTAATGTGGAATATGAATATGACTTGTTAAACCACGAACTTGATATTGCAGCAATTTACAGCAAAGCAAATAGAAAAGACAAGCTTTCTATTGATATTCAGCATGCAGAAATTATAGCGCCGAAAAATTCACACAGACTGGACTCTTACCACACAACAAAACGCTATGATTTTTCTTCTGGAAATGCAAATGCCAACACATATGCTATCATCATTACATTGAATCAGACCTTCTGTACTGTCTTGTTCGATCCTGACGATGAAATGCTCAGACATATGAAGGGTTGGATGGGAATGAAATTATATCAGTATTAATTATAAAAAATGTGCTATAATCTTAAAAGATGCGGATACACTTCGGATTCTATTTTCGTTTTGTATCCGCTTTTTTGTAAAACAAGAATAACTGGGGGAAATTTATTTTGGAAACTTTTGAAAAAGAAGATAATCGAATGGCATTGAACACAGCTGCTCTTGCAGGAGACATCCTGCTGGAAAGCGGTGCTGAGATTTCTCGTGTAGAAGAGACAATTAATAGAATAGCCCATGCCTATGGTATTGAATCTTGTGATCCTTTTGTCTTAAGCAGTGGATTCTTTCTCACTGCTGACAGCAATTCTGATCAGAACTTTGCCTGGGTAAGACACATTCCTCTGAGTGCGACACGATTGGATCGCGTTACAGCCGTCAACCAATTATCCCGCGAAATTGAGCAGGGTATTTACAGTCCCAATGAAGCATATCAGAAGCTCCAGAAAATCCAGACAACACCACCAAAAGCCAAATGGAGCCAGATTCTCGCTTCCGGTATCGGAAGTGGATGCTTTTGCTATCTGTTTGGCGGTGATGCTATCGATAGTATTGTTTCTTTCATAGCCGGACTGCTTTTATATGTCTATTTATTATGTCTTGTAAAGGGACGACTCTCAAAAATTGCGACAAATATTTCCGGCGGCATGGTCGTAACTTTAATCGCTGTACTCATTTACCAAATGGGTCTCGGACATCATCTAAATGAGATTATCATCGGTGCTATTATCCCATTGGTTCCCGGTGTTGCCTTTACAAATGGTATCCGCGACATTGCAGACCAGGATTATATCGCCGGAGCTGTTCGAATGCTGGATGCGCTTCTTGTTACTTTCAGCATTGCCATGGGAGTAGGACTTATTATAATCGGATATCACCAGATCGTCGGCAGTATGCTTCTTCCGTAAAATTTAATCAGTATGACACACAACACTTATATTTACAAAGGAGACCTTTGCGTTATGTCTATGCATTTATTTTTTGAATTTCTTAACGCTGCTGTTGGTACAATGGCGTTTGCCCTGCTTTTCCAAGTACCAAAACAATATTATGTAAACTGCGGTATAATCGGCGGATGTGGATGGCTTTGTTATAAATTGCTTCTTTCTGGATGCGGGCTTTTTGCTTCTACCTTTTTTGCGACCGTTCTTGTCGTTTTCCTCTCGCGCCTCAGTGCAGTTCATCGCCATTGTCCGGTGACAGTCTTTTTGATTGCCGGCATTTTCCCGCTGGTTCCCGGAGCCGGAATCTATTGGACCGCCTACTATGTCGTGACAGACCAGCTTGCCAAAGCTTCCGCCCGCGGATTTCTGACCTTAAAAATTGCAGTTGCAATTGTACTTGGTATTTTGTTTGTTTTTGAATTTCCGCAAAAATGGTTCCGCAGGATTGCCTCCCACGAAACCATATAAATGACTTTTCAGCCACCAGCCCACTGGTGGTTTTCTTTATTACATCCGTTCGTCCAGCAGATTCTGGATTTCATCTCTTGTCGGCATTACGCGCAGTGCACCTTTTCTTGTTGTGATCACAGATGCTGCCGCATTTGCAAACGTCAGCATTTCTTTCAGATTTTCTTCTTCTAAGCCTTCCATTCCATGTTCACAGATATAATGTAATACACAACCACAGAATGTATCTCCTGCCCCTGTCGTCTCAATTGTATCTTTCTGAAGGAATGGTTTTACCTCTACCATAATTCCATTATAATATGCACGGCTTCCTTCTTTTCCCATAGATACAAGAATTAGCGGAATCTGATATCTTTCTCTAATCCAGTTCACACCCTCAGTATAATCTTCTTCACCAGTCAGCCACTGAATCTCATTGTCTGAAATTTTCAAAATCTGACAATGCGCTAATCCATATAATACCTGTTCCTTTGCCTCATCCAAAGAATTCCAAAGCGGAGGACGTAAGTTCGGATCAAAGGAAATAAGTGCACCGGACTCTTCTGCGATGCGAATTGCCTCTTTTGTTGCTTCGCGTACCCCTTCATGTGTCATAGATAATGTTCCGAAATGGAAGATTTTTGTTTCTTTGATAATTTCTTCACAAATTTCTTCTTTATTCAGCATCATATCTGCTCCCGGATTTCGATAAAATGAAAAATCTCTGTCACCATCCGGATAAGTATGCACCATCGCCAGTGTTGTATGGATTTCCTTGTCTGTGCATAATCCAGAAGCATCAATCCCAACTTCTGTTATCGCATCTCTCAACTGTTTTCCAAAAAAGTCTTCCCCAACTTTTCCGATAAATGCTGTCTTACGTCCAAGTTTTGTCAACATTGCAAGCACATTGCACGGAGCGCCTCCCGGATTTGCTTCAAAAAGTGGGTTTCCCTGAGCACTTTTTCCATTTTCTGTAAAATCAATTAATAATTCTCCTAATGCCACTACATCATATTTCTTCATCACTTTCTCCATTCTGCCGTCATAAAACGACTATATTTCTTCTTTTTGCAAGACTTCTATTTTTTCACGCACCATCTGTACTGATAAGGATTCATCCATACCGAATTCATTTCCAGTTTTTCTCCTGTAAATAAATCTTCGTATTTACCTTCCAGACAATTCAACCAGGCATTCTGACCATATTCCGAGAAATTAGCCAGACAGATCAGTTCTTCTCTCCCTGTTGTCCTTCTGATTGCGAAGACTGAAGAATTTCCCGTATCCCAGGTAGAGATGCTGGCAGTCTCTCCAAAGCAATTCTCCTCGCGTCTGAATTCTTCCATCTGTTTCAAACCATTCCAGATTGCATACTGTACAGTACCTGGTTTTTTTCTCTTCTCGGCATTCTCCCACTGGAACGGACTTCTATGCAGATATCGACTGTCCGCAGCAGTATCCGGGTTTTTCTTATAATTGTAATCATTGACCTGACCGATTTCATCTCCGGATGAAAGCATCACAAAACCTTCCATGCTCATACATGCCGCATGCATCATGAGCACTCTCTGGATTCCCTGTTTCACCTGCTCAAGATCTCCTTCAAATCCACCTTTTTCGATTCCACACAGACTTGCCGTTGTTCCACAGCTTCTGGCATCTTTGGTCACCGGATCGTAATTATACAGCTCTCCACGAGCAAAGCTGTACGGATATGTTCCCTCGAAGAAATGATATAAATATTCCTTGTGCTGAATCGGATCTATCTCCAGCTTCTTCTCCTGCTCTTCATCCAGGCCCCAGCCAATATCATCATGACAGCGAAGGTAATTGACAAAATAACAATTCTTCGGAAGACTGTGGATTACATCCATCTGATGTTTTAACATTCTTGTATCTCTTGTGGCCAGTGCTGCCCATAGATTTACCATGCTGGAAACTCCGTATAACATATGACATTCCGGTTCGTTTTCTGTTCCAAAGTAAACCGGAAGTTCCTTTGGTTCCATAACAACCTCGCCTTTCAGGATTACACCAGGACAAACCATCTCAAGAATCATTCGTAACATGCGTACAATAAGATGCACTTGTGGAAGATTTCTACAATTTGTTCCTAATTCTTTCCAGATATAAGGAACTGCATCAATACGAAAGACTTCTACTCCGAGATTTGCCAGATACAGGATATTTCCAATCATTTCGTTAAATACTTTCGGATTATGATAATTCAGATCCCACTGATAAGGATAAAATGTTGTCAATACATGCCTGTGCATCTCTTCACACCATGTAAAATTTCCCGGTGCAGTCTCCGGAAATACCTGTGGCATTGTCTTTTCAAATTGATCCGGAATCTCACGTGTCTCATAACACTGATAGCGATCCATATATTCCTGTTCGCCTCGCTTGGCTCGCATTGCCCACTCATGCGTATCTGCTGTATGATTCATAACAACATCCAGACACAGACTGATTCCACGTTTTCTCAGCTCTTTTGTCAGCTTTTCCAACTCTTCATTTGTTCCAATTTCAGGATCTACCTGTTTAAAATCCTCTACCGCATAGCCACCGTCATTATATGGATGCGGCATCTTCAGAAGCGGCATCAGATGAAGATAGGTGATTTTCTGCTCAGACAAATAATCCAAATGCTCTATTACACCGTTTAATCCCCCTGCAAACAGCTTCGGATACATCGTTATCCCAAGCATATTTCTGTTTCGATACCAGTTCGGTTCTTTTTCTCTTCTGCCGTCTAATCTCCTAAGTTCCGCTGGTCTGTTCTGATAAGCCTCTTCCAGCATTTGCATTAATTCTTCATAACATTGTTCATTGTGATATAACTGCAGATACTTTTCATGCAGTTCATTCTCATGTCTTTTTCTTCTTTCTTCTATCATCGATACTATACTCCTATACTACAAAGGGGATTCCCATTTCAGGAATCCCCCTATCATTATCCATGCATTTTCAATCTCAATGTAAGTTCAATCATGTATTTTCTAAATCAGATCATATTTCACTACATCGATTTTAGCTGCACCATCAGCAAAGAACGAAATTCCTTTTGCCTCTTGTTCTGTAAATATAACTGCAGACATAACCTGCTCGCCATCATTAATAAATATTTCTGCGCTGAATCTGTCTAAAATCACACGGAGTTTTAATTCATTGGCATCTCCATTTACCAGACATCTTCTCTGATGAACCAACGCTCTTTTGGTTCCTGAAAATTTTCTATCAATTTTCAGTACAGACTCATCAGGACGGAAGCTCAGTTCTGTATAAAACTTCTCATTCTTCGCAAAGCGTAATCCGAATTTCTTATATACATTTTCTTTATCTTCTGGACGTATCACGAGTTCCATGTCGATGGTTCGTCCTTCGACGCGATCTAATGTGATCGTATCATTATCTATTACTACATCGTTGTACTCAACTCTGTTTTTGCGCAGTGTATCGAGTTCTTTGATTGGAGTTTGATAAAGTCTTCCGTTTTTCACAGACAGTTCTCTTGGCAAACTCATTTGTGCAAACCACTTCGAATCATTATCACGATGAGCCAGTGTATCCCAGTTCTGCATCCAGCCAATCATAATTCTACGTCCGTCCGGTGCTTTCACCGTCTGCATTGCATAAAAATCAATTCCATAATCCACAGACTGAGCGAACTGCTCTTTTAAGGTATATGTATCCTTGTCCATTTCTCCTATGATACATAAAGTGCCGTTTCCGCTATGATATTCCAAGCCTTCCGGCAACATATCCTGCGGACTTGTCAGGAGAATGTGTTTTCCATCCAGTTCAAAGAAATCCGGACATTCCCACATTTTTCCAAAACGTTTCTTATTTTCTGCAAGGATGCTGACAAATTCCCAGTCAAATCCATTTGCACTTCTGTAAAGAAGAATCTGTCCACTTCCGTCTGCCGGTCTGCTTCCGATCACACAATAGAAGTTTCCATCTTTTCCTTTCCAGATTTTTGGATCACGGAAATCTACTTTACTTGCACCTTCCGGAAGATCCTTTTCTGTTAAAACCGGATTCTTCTCGTATTTCACATAATCTCTTCCATCTCCGACAGCCACCGCCTGTGTCTGTATATCTCTTTTACTTCCATCTTCTAATGTTTCATGATCTACGGCTGTATACATAAGCAATTGTCTACCGTCATCCAACTCTATTGCACTTCCCGAAAAACATCCAATCTTATCGTATTCTTCATCTGGTGCAAGAGCTGCTGGAAGAAATTCCCAATGCAGTAAATCTTTACTAACCACATGCCCCCAATGCATACTGTTCCAGTGTGTATCATATGGATAATACTGATAAAAAAGATGGTACTCTCCCTGATAGTATGAAAAACCATTCGGGTCATTCATCCATCCGACATATGGACTCACATGAAAAGCCGGTCTGTCTTCTGCTTTTATCTGCTTTCCTTGTTCTTCTTCATATTTTCTAGCCTTTTCTAACATCTCACTCATGCAAATTCTCCTGTTGTTCGTATCGTTATTTTTCTTCACTCACTGACTCCTGATACTGATCAAAGTATTTCTGTTTAATTGAAAGATAATCAGAAAGTCCATACTGTTCCATTTTCTTCAGATAGGAATCCCACTCTTTGTCAATTCCTCCATTCAGAATCCAGTCTGCTTTCTTCTGTTCTGCATATTTTTTTATATCTGTATCGTACTGAGATACTTTATTCGTATCATCAATGCTCATAAACACATTTGGATAAACATATTTACTGTTCATATCCTGTAAATAAGTTTCATGCATATTATCCAAACGCCATTTTGCATCTTCTGGCTGTGTTACATATACATCATAATATTCATTTAAAACTGCAAGAGGGCCATTTACCGATTGTGCCTCACGCACTTCTACCGGAGACTGGTTTCCAAGATCCATATGCTTTAGCATTTTTCCACCATCTTTGTTTGTGGACATTTCAAAAATGTTAAAGGAGTCCTTTTCTCCATAAGTTCCCCAGTTATTCTGTGGTGATTGAAGTGGTGCATACATCTGGTCAATCCATGCAGCAGCAAGTGCTGTATTCCGACAACTTGATGTAAGAACACATCTTCCACGGTCAAATCCACTTGTTTCACTGTTGTTCTGTCTCGTGATATTTCTCATGCCATTCGGCCCCGTCAGCGCCGGTAGCATCACATAATCTTCATTGTTATCAATATTTGCAATGTCCCATGTAAAACAGAGACCGTATCGATGGTTCTTACCTTTTGCTACATAGGTAGACCACTCTTGTGTAAATGCTTCTGGGTCAACTAAATCCTCTGTCACAAGTTTATGTAACCATTCAATTCCTTCTTTATAACCTTCCTGAACAGTTGTGTAAATAACTTTTCCTTCATCCGTTACAGCGAAATGATCTCCCGTATCTCCATAACCTTTTCCAAACCCATTGATTAAAATTGCCGGATCTTGGTCTCCATTATTGATAATAAATGACATTGGAATCACATCACCTTCAATTGAAAATTCTTTTTCAAGCTCATCTGCATGATCACGGAATTGAATCAATACCTGTTCCAATTCATCTGTTGTTGTCGGAATCTCAAGTCCTAGATAATTCAGCCATTTTTTGTTAATATATGGAATATCTCCGATTGCCTGAATGGCTTCTTTCCCTGCTCCAAGCTGTTCAATCCAAGGAAATGAATAAATATGTCCATCTGGTGCTGTACACATTGTCCTATATTCTGGATATTTATCAAATACTGCCTGTAAATTCGGCATATATTTATCTATCAGATTTTCTAATGGGATGATGATACCCTGCTTTGCATAACGCAATAGATCATAATCACTCATTCCTGCATTGAATAATCCGTCCGGTAGATTTCCAAATTGAGCAAGTGCCAGATTTTTCTTATCAGAAAACTGATCCGATACAAAACAAGTCCAATCAATATGAACATTCGTCTGCTCTTCCATTCTCTGAAAGATTACTCGTTCATTTGGCTCCTGCGTTGATGTAGCCGGTGCACTTGTAATAAATGAAAGTTCTGCTGTTTCCTTCAATGGAAACTGCACTTCCGTTGCAGGTGTGTCCGGGTTGATTTCAGCTTCAAGCTGCTGCTCTTTTCCACAACCTGTAACTCCCACCAGCATCGTCAGAGATAGTACAATTGCAAGTAATGCATTTACTTTTCTTTTCTTCATATCTGTATCATTCCTTTCTTATTAGCCTTTTACCGATCCAACCATAATTCCTTTGTCAAAGTACTTCTGGAAGAATGGGTACATTACTAACAGTGGTAAACTTGATACTACAATGGTTGCATATTTGAGCTGTTCTGCTATTTTTGCCATTTCCGCTGTGCTCTGAATATCGGCAATCATGCCCGGCTGTGGTGTATTCTGTACTAAGATAGAACGGAGCACTAACTGTAATGGCTGCAAATTCGCATCATTCAAATAAATCATTGCGTCGAAATAACTGTTCCACATTCCAACGAAAGACCAAAGCGCCAGTACTGCAATGATTGGCTTACATACCGGAATCATAATTTTAAAGAAATGTTGGATTTCATTCGCTCCATCAATCGCAGATGCTTCTCTTAATTCTTTTGGAATTGACTGATAATAAGTTCTTGCAAGAATCATATTCCATACATTAAATGCTCCTGGAATCAGGATTGCCCACACTGTATTAACCATATGCAGTTGATTGATCAAAATGAATGTAGGAATCATTCCACCGCCAAAAAACATAGTAATTAAGAAAATAATATTAAAAATCTTTCTTCCTACAAATTCTTTTTTGGACAACGGATACGCTGCCAATAATGTCACAAAAACAGAAATAACTGTAAATGCAAGTGAATATAGGAAGGAATTTAAAAAGCCACGCCAGATCATTTCATTCTCTAATACTCTTCGATATGCATCTAATGTCCAGTCCTTAATATTAAAACTCAATCCCTGGTTATTCAAAACAGTCGGATCCATAAAGGATGCAAGTACTACATAGATAATCGGTATTGCTATAGAAAGGACGAATAAACCAAGAATGGTAAATCCGATTCCAAGGATTACTTGGTCTGTCCTTGAATATTTTTTCTTCTTTTTTTTCTCCATCTCTTCTCCCTCTTTTCTATAATCCTTCTCCGTCATTCAGTTTCTTAACAACCCAGTTTACAAAGATCAACAAGATAACATTTACAACCGAATTGAAGAGACCTACCGCTGTCGAATATCCATAATCTCCGTTCAGAAGTCCGATACGATATACATATGTAGACAGGATTTCTGATGCCGGCAAGTTCATGTCTGTCTGTAAAGCGTATGCTTTTTCAAAACCTATACTCATAATATTTCCGGCCTGTAAAATAAACTGAATTACAATAATATTTTTAATTGCCGGCAACTCTACATACCAGATCTGCTGCAGAAGATTAGCTCCATCCATGATTGCTGCTTCTTCCAGCTCCTTGCTTGCATTTGCCAATGCTGCTGTATACATGATAGATGACCATCCTGCTGCTTGCCAGATTCCGCTTGCAATATAAATTGTCCGGAATGCAGAAGGCATTGTCATCCAGTTTGTGCTAATTCCGAGCGCTTTGTTCAACGGTCCTACAGGTGATAAAAGCATACGAACCATACCGCAAAGTACGATGACTGAAATAAAATTCGGCATATAGATCAAAAGCTGAACTTTCTTTTTAATCCCTGTCTTACGGATGCGATTCAGAAGCAATGCAAGAATAATCGGAACCGGGAACCCCCACAACAGTCCATAGATACTCAATTTTAATGTATTCATCAGATAATTCATAAAATCTGGTGAAGATAAAAATCGCCTAAAATACTCAAGTCCTACCCATGGACTACCAAGAACTCCTTTTATTACATTGTAGTCTTCGAACGCTATCAGGAGACCACCCATTGGGAGATACTTAAAAATAATTGTCAGTAAAAGCCCTGGCATTAGGAAGAAAAGATATAACTGCCAGTTTTTCTTCATATAAATCATCTTTTCTCTCCACGTTCGTTTGCTTACGGACTTTGCTTGATTTTGCATTCTTTTCATGCACTTCTTCCTCCATTCCTTTAACCTTATGAAAAACCGGTTACGTAACCGGTTACTTTATGGTTTGATATTACTATATTCTTCTCTTTCTGTCAACACTTTTGTGCGATAAAATAACCGGTTACGTAACTGGTTATTTTAGTATTGCGTTTTTCCATGAAAATTGCTATACTGAAAGATATTATTAACCATCATCCATCATATTGAAGGAGATTCAAATTTTATGAGTAAAAAACAGGTAACTTTTGCAGATATTGCGGAATACACCAATTTTTCAAAAACTACAATATCAAGATATTTCAATCACCCGGATTCACTGACAGTTGAAAACCAGGAAAAGATTTCACAGGCTCTTGATACACTTGGATATAAAAAGAATAAGCTGGCAAAGGTTCTGGCAAATGGGAAAAGTGAATTTATCGGAATCATTGTTCCAAACCTTTACCTGCACTATTATTCTGAGATGCTGACACAATTCCTTTCCAGCTACAGTGATTATCACTATAAATTTCTTGTTTTCGCCAGTGAACATGGTGCTGAAGAAGAACAACAGTACATTGAAGAACTTCTGTCTTATCAGATTGAAGGACTGATTGTTTTAAGTCACACTCTTCCATCTGAGAAACTTGCTTCCTATCAGATTCCTGTCATCGCGATTGAACGCGAAGCAGAATATATCAGCAGTGTCAATACTGATAACTATATGGGTGCACTTCAAGCTACTTCCCTGTTGATTCGGGATAAATGTGACATATTAATTCATATAAATGTCAATGTGAATAAATCCATCCCGGCTTATGACCGAATCCGAGCCTTTCAGGCTACTTGCGAAGAATATCATATTCCATATGATATAGATCTTAGTGTAGAAGGTGATTCTTATCATGAGATTTTAAACATAATCCGAGAGATTTTCAACAAAATAGAAGCAAAATACCCCAATCAAAAAAAAGGTATCTTTCTCGCGAATGATACCTATGCAAATATGTTTCTTAATTTAATTTTCCAAAAATATGGAACATTTCCTTCTACTTATGAGATTGTTGGATTTGACAACTCTCCGATTGCCAGCGAGGCAATCCTTCCGATCACAACCATCGGCCAGCAGATTGATGTGATTGCAAAGACTGCCATGGATCTTCTTGTCCAACAGATGGAAGAGCAGAAAAAGCGTGTTCCCAAACCATTAGGTGAACCTGTTCATAAACAAATTGCCCCTGTATTAATTCGCCGTAATACAACAAAATAATTTATTTTTCATGATTGAGAACGTTGCAAATTTAACTGCTTTTAATATCACATGCAAATAGCTCAAACAAAAATTTTCCCCATCACTTCTCCAATCGGAGCTGAAATCGTCAAATTCGACCGCACAGCCCTTCCGGTCTCCGATTTATTGATCACTGCCAAATATTTTCCATTGAAGTAATCAATAAATCCGGCCGCCGGATATACGACCAATGAAGTGCCTCCGATGATCAACATATCTGCCTGGCTGATTGCATTTACAGCACCTTGGATCGTTGCAGAATCCAACCCTTCTTCATAAAGAACAACATCTGGTTTAATAATCCCTCCACATTTTTTACATCTTGGTATTCCATCAGAACTTTTCACATATTCCGCATCATAAAATTCATGACAATCCATGCAATAATTCCTCATAATACTTCCATGTAATTCATATACTGTTTTGCTTCCTGCTGCCTGATGCAGCCCGTCGATATTCTGTGTTACAACTGCTTTCAGCTTCCCTGCCATTTCCAGCTCTGCAAGCTTTCTATGCGCCGCATTCGGCTTCGCATCCAGCATCATCATTTTCTCTTTATAGAATTCGTAAAAAGCTTCTGTATGCTGTATAAAAAAAGAATGACTCACTACCTGTTCCGGTGAATATTTATAGGACTGATGATAAATACCATCCGCACTTCTAAAATCCGGGATTCCACTCTCCGTCGATACTCCTGCGCCTCCAAAAAAGACAATATTCTGACTTTCATCTATCATCTTCTGTAACTGTTCTATTTCTTTCTCATACATCACATATCACCCCTTGTATTAATCTCCTGCACGTCTATAAAGTGCCAACTTACATTACTCATCCAAAACATGACCTGCCTGAATGTGCTTATCTATTTTATCTTGCATACATTTCCAGATAGTCGCAGATGTTTCTTCTACTTTTTCATTTCTTTTATAAATTTGTGATTTCTTCACTTGATGCTCTGTCCAACTAATTCCACCAGCGGCATCATTTAACAATAATGGCTGGAAATTATCAAGCAAATGTGCATACTTCGCCTCTGCTGTCTCGTACGCTTCAAATTCTTCCCACAAGGCTTTTAAATACATGCCTTGATCTTCTGGTAACATTCCAAAAATATGGTCAGCTGCCTTTCTTTCTCGCTCGTCCTTTGTTTTTGCACCTTCCTCATCATATGCATAGGTATCACCGGCATCAATCTCCACCAGATCATGGATCAGTACCATCAACATTACTTTTGATACCTCAACCGGTTCCTCTACGTATTCCTGAAGCAGGTATGCCATCAATGCGATATGCCAGGAATGCTCTGCATCATTCTCCTTGCGTGATGCATCTGAAAGCGGTGTCTGACGTATAATCTTTTTCACTTTATCAATTTCCAAAATAAATTGAAGCTGCTGCTCTAATCGGTTCATCTTAAACCTCCCCGAAAAATCCATTTTCACTATACTGAGCCCACTTAAGATACATATCCTTATAGTTATCCTTAATAAAAGCCTGTATTTTAGCGCACTCTCTTTCATTAAGAATCCCCTTATTTTGAAGTATTGTATCCCCATTATCTTTAACAAAAAATTTGGCTGACCCTGCTTCTGTTAATTTTCTATCACTAGCATGTACATGCATACATTCAACCGTACAAAATGAAGTAAAATACAGATAATATCCCGCTACTTTAAATTCATAATACTTTGGCATCAATCTACCTCCATATATTTTTTATTTTTCTCAAAATAATCCTGTACAATTTTTATCTCTATATCATCCATTGTTGTTTCTAAAACTTCACCTATACTTGAAAGTACTACTGCATGTCCTGGCTTATCCAGATTTAAAACACGATAGCCTCGATCAAATTTACAAAATGCATATCCATTAACTATCATATCTGCTTCATCAGCAATTTTTTTTATGTTTATCATCTATTATTTTTACCTCCTTTATTGATTTCAAAAATGTTTTCGGTGAAATATATAAGTCCTCAAGTATAGGGATTAAATCAATATACTCTTCTTCGCTTTCTACATTATGTGTATATTTTGCCATCACAACAAGATAACCATTATCCCATTCTTTTACTGACGTATAACATTCTAAAGAATAGGGGGCTTTAAATCGAATCACATATCCCTTATAACTAAAAATTGTATATTTTTCATCATTACTTAAAATAGCATAACTCATCTTGTCACCATCCTTTTAATCTATCTTCTAATCTCAACACATTAATTTTACTCCATTTTCTTTCTCTTTTCTACTGAAATTGGATAATATAAAAAAATGAAAAAGAGAAATAGTACCCTTGTTAAAAATACCATTTCTCTTCTTATGTATAATCTTATATTCTTTTCTTATTTAATCTTACAGTTCAACTCTACCTGTTGTATCTCCGTTGATTACATAGTAAGCTGCTGAATCTTCTGGTTTTAAGTAAATCTTAACGTCTTTCAAATCGCCAACTTTGTTCTTCAGAACTTTTGTCCAAACATCTTTTACTTTCTGGAAGATTTCTTTCTCTGTATATTCTTTTCCAGCGAACTGAAGGAACATCTCTGTTTTTACTTCAGCTTTCTTTGCTGTTGTCTTCTTTGCAGGTGCTTTCTTTGCTGCTGTTTTCTTTGCAAGTGCTTTCTCTTCTTTTGCCGGTGCATCTACAAGAACTGCTGCTTTTGTCTCAATTCCTTTTGTTGTGTCTTTCTGAGTTGAAATTGCCTTTGGAGCTGGTTTTGCTTCTACCTTCTTAGGCTCAACTTTTTTAGTCTCAACTTTTTTAACTTCTTCTTTTACTGTCTCTGTTGTCTTTGTTTCTTTTATAGAAGATGCTGCTGCCTCTGCTGTTGCCTCTGCTGCTGTCTCATTCTTTAACGCTGTCTGTTCTGCTGTCTTTAACGCTTTAGCTGCTTTTTGCTCTTTTAATGTTTTTCTTGCCATTACTTGTTCCCTCCTAATAAATATTCAAGTATTCTGACTCGATTTCATTTTTTGCTACAAGTGTTATTGTACCTCATTTTATTGAAAAGGTCAAAAAAATAACAATAATTTTTACATTCCTACTTTTTTTCTAAATTTTCTGATTTTTTGTATTTTTTAAACAAATTGACTTTTTTTATTTTTTTAGAGTTTTAGGGTTTACAAACCACCCAATTATTGATATACTATCACTTGTCGAGCGGAAGTGGCGGAATGGCAGACGCGCTAGATTCAGGTTCTAGTGGGAGTTTATCCTGTGAGAGTTCAAGTCTCTTCTTCCGCACTAGGCAGAAACCCATGTGAATGCATGGGTTTTTTTATTTTGCAGAAGTAGATAAGTTTATTTATTTCATATATACTAACACACCTAGTATATATAGTCGAGTGATTTCCCGTTATTCTATCGTCTACGCAAAATGAAATATTATGAAGACGGACAGCATTTTTCATAACCTTTGATTTCTTTTATCAATTATGCTAAAATTTTTATATAACTATCATATTTACGAAGGGAGGCATTATTTTGGCTTCAACAATTCGAGATGTTGCCGCTCGTGCCGGGCTCTCTGTCGGTACAGTTTCTAAATACATTAACGGCAAAACTGTAAAAGAAAATACTCGTTTAGCTATAGAAGAAGCAATCAAAGAACTTGATTTTCATCCAAACAACATAGCAAAAGGATTACGTAATGCAAAATCTTTCTCTGTTGCTATTTTGTTGCCAATGTTAGATTCTACTTTTTGTACTTCTATGATTTCATCAATCGAATCAACATTATTACCTTTAGGATATAGTGTTATTGTGTGCGAATGCCACAACAATGCAGAAATGGAATTGCGAAAAACCCAGTATCTAATTGATCGTATGGTTGATGGGATTGTTCTGATTCCGTATGCCTCCGATGGCAAACAAATTGAGATGATTCAGAAAAGTAATATTCCATTAGTTCTACTTGACCAGGAAATTCAGGATCATGCAACTGATTGTATCGTTCTTGATAATGAACTGGCTGGATATGAATCTACCCAACGTTTGATTGATTTAGGGCATAAAGATATTGCTATTATCACCGGAAGTCCGAATCATTATACTAGTAATGGACGTCTAAATGGATATAAAAAAGCGATGACAAACGCTGGTTTAACAATTACAGATGATTATATTCAATGCGGAGATTACTGTATAGACGGTGGTTATGAAGCTATGATGCGTTTGTGCAAACTCCAAAAAAGACCAACAGCCATATTCATCAGTAACTATGATATGACTATTGGTGCTTATCTTGCAATTAACTATTTACGATTAAAAATACCAGATGATATCTCGGTTATTGGATTTGACAACTTTCCACTTGCGAATGTAGTGAATCCACCTCTGTCTTTTGCAGAACAGCCTACTAATGTCATGGGCACAGAGGCTGGAAAACTTCTTTACAGACGTATTTGTGGTGACTACTCTGATTATCCAAAAACGATAATGCACAAACCAACCATGCATTATAAGGAAAGCATCCGTCAATTAACATAATTAAATCCATTCACAGGAGTGCAGATCTATGATTTGCTGCTCCTGTTTTTTTAATTCTATTTTTTCCGTTAACTTCTTATTTCCATAAAAAATATTTATAGACTGATCTAAAGAAGAACGAAGTGAAATTGAAATTGGTTTTCTATTTTTCCATGCGATATCTACCTCAACTCCACCTACAGCCAAAAGACCTTTTACTTTTCCGCTTTCCCAACTACATGGTAATGCTGGAAGAATAGTAATTTTTCCGTCTTCACTGCTCAAAAGCATTTCAGCAACAGCACTTGCACTTCCAAAATTACCGTCAATCTGGAATACTTCCCGTTCTCCTTCCGTTTCACCTAATGGCGGATGAAGGTCAAAAAGATTGTTATAAACCGATTGTCGCAACAACTCTTCATAGTAGTAATTAGCTTTCGTTCCATCACCTAATCTTGCCCACAAGTTAATGAGCCATGCACAACTCCATCCTATTTGCTGTTTATAGTTTGCAACCTTTTCTTCAATGAACTTCTGACATGCTTCTACTAATTCAGTATCTGTTTTCTTTATTGAGTGTCCCGGATGGAATCCAAATACCGGAGAGAAATGTCGATGTCCAACATCAAATTCTTCGAAATCTTTAATCCATTCCTGAATCTTTCCTGTTCTTCCAATCTGATAATTTGGCAATAACTTACTGCGCTCATTCACTTGTTCAATCAAATCCTCTTTGATTCCAAGAACATTACATGCTTCCAAATAATTAGCAAATAATTCTTTTATAATTGCCAAATCCATAGTTGTCATGTAACTCACGCCGCAAGCATGTCCTTCCCCATCTTTAAATGTATTTTCTGGCGAGGTAGAAGGTGCTGTATAATAAAGCCCATCTTCTCTTTGTTGTAACCAATCAAGACAAAACATAACAGATCCTCTCAATGATGGATATATTTTATTTTTCAAGTACTCCAAATCTCTTGAATATCTATAGTATTCATAACTTTGTGAGCACAACCATACACCACCCATCGGCCAGTACGCATATTTAGGCTCGCCATCTACTGGACCAGTCTGCCTCCATATATCAACATTATGATTTGCTGTCCAACCTGAACAATGACACTGTTTCTTTGCTGTTTCTTCTCCGGCATGACTTAATTCTTCGACAAAATCTACAAATGGTGTAAAGCTTTCAATTAGATTACATGGGCCGTTAAGCCAATAGTTCATTTCGGTATTAATATTGACTGTCCAGTTACTGCTCCATACAGGTCTTATACTTTCGCTCCAAATACCTTGTAAATTTGCCGGTTGGGTTCCTTTTCGTGAACATGCTATCATCAGATAACGATTATAATGGAAAAACAGACATGACAACCCCAAATCCTGTTTTCCATTCTGAACACGTTTCAAACGTTCATCTGTTGGTAGATCATTTTCTATTTCTTCTAATTCAAGTGATACATTTTTATAAACAGATTGATAATCTGCTATATGTTCTTCCTCAAGTTCTTTATATGTTTTTGAATTCAACTTCTGAATCTGATTACCGCAGCTCTTTTCACACACTTCTGGATTCGTTTCAATCCTTTGATTGTACTTCTTATATCCATCCGCTGCTGTCAAGTAAAACACTACTTCTTCAGCTTCTTGAATTTTCAAACCGTCTAAATCTGCACTAACAGTTCCACCTTTATGAGTAACCTGCAAATAACAACAAAATGCCATTCCTGGATTCTTCTCATCATATACAATCGGATTTTCGCAAGCAACATAATTAGGTTGTACATTAGACGGTGCATTTCCGCTTACATACAAACAGCAATCCTTTTCTGTCTTGATTGTATGCTGCACTTCGCTATCAAGCTTCACTTTCAAATCCAATTTGTCCATTCCGTTGGCTGTAATCTTAATTACAAGTGCTTTTGCCGGATTTGATATAAACATCTTAGAGATATATTCTGTTTCATGATTTTTGAATTTTGAAGTAAATATAGCATTTTCTAGGTCAAGGAATCGCACATATTCTTTTGGTTCATCGACCTTTTCAAACACATAACTGAGAATTCCTAAAGGCATATAAGATTCATTATAAAATCCGAGCATATTCTTCTTCATATACTCTTCTGCTTCCCAGAACTTTTCTTCAAAGATTAATTTTCTTGCCTGCTCAAGTGTACTTGAATCAATTTCTTTTTCTTCTCTATGTCCTGTTCCTGACCAAAATGTGTCATAATTCAAAGTGATTTTTTCCTCTGGAACGCCTCCATAAACCATTGCTCCAAGAGATCCATTTCCTAGTGGCAGCGCTTCTGTAAATGATTTTGCCGGTGAAATATATTTTAATGTTTTATTCATAGCATTAAACCTTTCATGTCTATTCTTTTACCGCACCTGAAGTAATTCCATTTACAATAAATTTCTGTGCAAAAGTAAATATTAAGATACTTGGAATAGATATCAATACAAGAGCTGCATTATATCGTCCCAAATTTTGCGGAGTCATTCCATAAGCTCCCTTAAATGCATTTACTGCAACTGTTGTTGTATATGCCTTGTCTTTCGTAAGGAACATCAATGGGAAAAGGAAATCCTGGAAAGACCACATAATCTGCAATACAGCAAGGTTAATGATCGCTGGTTTTGCCAATGGTAAATAAATACTGAAAAAGCAACGCTGGATAGACGCACCATCAACATTTGCTGATTCCATCAATTCAGTCGGAAGTCCATCGAAGAAATTTTTCATCATAAGTACACCAAACGGAATTGTAATCAAACACTCTGAAAGAATAATTGCTAAATGTGTATTATACAAATGTGCAGTCTTATAAATATAGAAGAAAGGTATAATCAAAATCGGTCCTGAAATTGCAAGACACATTAAAACAAGATTATAAATCACTTTTCTTCCCGCAAATTCAATTTTAGAAAATGCAAATCCTGAAAATGAACAGATTAGAACCAGTAATGCAGATGCAAATACTGCATTGATAATGGAGTTTACAAAGTATTGGTAAAATGGAACACCATTTACTTCATTTGTAAGAACATACCAGTAGTTCTCTATTCCATGTACCTTTAAAGAATCTTTCAACAAAGAATAAATAGGCACACACCACAAAGCTAACATTATGATAAGGAAGATGATCATTACTCTTCTGTTCGCTTTTGAAATCGCAAATAAATCTTGTTCGAGTTCATAGTCTTTTTCTTTTTTCTTTCTCATATCCAACACCTACCCATTCTTTGATGTCATCTTTAACTGAATAAATGAAATAATAAATGCAACAATTAATACAATAATCGCAGCTGCACACACGAGTCCTATATTTGATCCTGCTGATCGTGTAGCACGATAAATATAGGTTCCGATAATCTCTGTGCTTCCTCCTGGACCTCCATCTGTCATCAAATAAACACGTTCCATTTCTCTAAATCCACCAAGAAGCATGGAAAGAATGATTGTTTTGTGTGTATTTTTCAAAACCGGGAAAATAATAAGTAATAACTGGTCTTTCATACCTGCACCATCAATTGTAGCTGCTTCCAAAATACTTCTGCTGATTGTTGTTAAATCAGCCGTATAATACATAATCGGAATACCTATCATAAAAATAGATACGGAACATACAGCTCCCATTGCTAGTTTTGGATCTGCAAGCCATCTTTGTGCAAGTGCACCAAGTCCAACTCCTCTTAAAATCTGATTCACAATACCATTCTTATACTCGAGCATTGATCCAAAAACTGTTGCCATCAATGCAATCGGAAGCATTGACGGAATAAAAAACAATGCATGAAAAAATCTTTTTCCTTTAATTTTAAAATTCAGTATGATTGCTATAATAAATCCAAAAGTTAAACCACAAAAAATATTAGCCGTTGATAAAATAAAAGTATTTAAAAGTGATATCCAAAAACTTTTATCTTTGAATATTGTTTGATAATTCGCTAAACCGACAAATTCGGATCTGCGAAATGTTATCGTTACATCTCTAAAACTATTTGAAATTAGAAAATAAAAACTATATCCTAATAATCCTATAAAAATAACAATCAGCGGAAGGAGAAATAAAAATCCCTCCTTGTTATTTCTTTTCGTCACCTTTGATTTTATCTTTTTACTTGTCATGTTTATATCCTCAATTCCTGTAGAAAAAGGGACCATCAACTGCTTTACTTGTTTTCATACCAGTCATGCAGCTGAAAGCCCCCTTTTTATATTAACATCAGATCCTCAATTGTCTTACTGATTAATATTTTCCACTTGTCCATTCTTTCTGAAGATCTTTCAATGCACTCTCTGTAGTTGCAGATCCGTTAAGTACACTCTGTACTGCAGCACCTTCAATATCAGAATATCCTGAAACGTTATTTCTGTCAGCTGTAGCTGTATTAATCAGATCAACAATTGTATCCCATCCAGCCTTGGATTCATCTGTATCAAATAAAGAAGCATCTACTGTAAAATCCTTTTTAGCGGAAGTTCCTGTAAGCTGTTTTCCAAAGATGTCAGCTCCATCTCCCAATGTAAGGTAAGCAACAAACTTAGCTGCTGCTTCTTTCTTCTCTGAATAATCAACTACACCGATTCCAGAGTCGATATAAGAACGTACTGTAAGCTGTCCATTATCCTCTGCTGTCGGAAGAGCCATTGCTCCAACATTTTCAAGTTCGATTCCATTTCCTTCTCTTAATGTCTTAGATAATAATGGTGCTTCCCAAGAACCCATATAGTAAACAAGAGCATCACCATTTGTGAATTCCTCTGTTGCACTTGCATAATCCAGGTCAAGAACATCTGCTGAGAAGATTCCTTCATCAAAATATTTCTTTAATCCATTGATTGCTTGTTTAAATTCTTCGCTGTCAACAGGGGCACCTTCATATCTCCACTTATTATAATAATCTCCCTGCTGGCCAAGAACTGTCAGCATCATCTCGTCTACAACCCAAGAGTCTTTTCCGGCAAATACACTTACATATTTATCAGGATATTTAGCTTTAAATGCTTCTGCCACTGCTTTGTACTCTGCAAATGTCTTTGGAACTTCTGCTCCGATATCCTTTAACAGGGCTGCATTATAAAATCCTACCATTGAACCAGAATTTGTAAGCACAAGCATCTTTGTATCTCCACTTGTCAGCTGATTTCCCTGCTCAAGACATTTTTCTGAATAAGCATCTTTCCAATCTGCACCAGCAATCTCTGGCATTAATTCATCCAGATTTGCCAGATAATCCTGAACTTCTTCTGCAAATGCTGATGGCTGAACTCCGATAACATCAATATCTTCCTCTGTACTTAATGCCAGCGGGACTTTCTCTTGGAAAGCTTTACTTTCCATTACTGTCATATTTATCTTAATATTAGGATTTTCTTTTTCAAACGCATCAACTGTTTCTTGAATCTGCTCCTTACTTGGGAACCATGTCCAATAATTTAATGTGATCTGCTCACTATCTGAACCACTTTCTTTATTCTCTCCTGTAGATCCACATCCTGCAAGCATACCAACTGTCATTGCTGTAGCTAACGTCATAGCTAATACTTTTTTTGCTTTCATAAACATCCTCCTGAATCTTTTGTTTTCGTGTTTTCAAAAAGTGAACCGGTTCATTTTTTCTTTAAAAATAACACTTTCTAATTCTTATAATACATATATCTAACACACGTGTCAATCCGTTTTGTTCATTTTGTCGTATTATACAATATTATTCCTATTTTTTTATGCAATATGTATAGTTATTGTTTTCTGTTACTTTAATTTTTAATAATTTTAAGGTTATTAATTTGGCATTCATAGGAATTTTATTGATTAAGCCTTTACTCAAATTTACAGAATTCGCCACAAACCCATCTTTTTAGTATATTTTGGTTATCTGGGCATGATGATGTGTGGAAATCCCCTTTCTATTAGTGTTTCCGATGCGGCACAAGGTTCAAGACTCTTCTTACGCACTAGGCAGAAACCCATATGAATGCATGTTTTTTTTATTTTATCCAGGAACCAGATAGGGATTCGTCCTTAATGATGAACGTCTGAAAAATCCAAAGAAATCCGATTCCAACTTTGTATTCCTTCTCTATCACACACGTATGCTCTTTCGTAATTTTATCATAATTGATTCCAACCAACAGCAAATTCCCCCCGATAATGATTTAAAGTATCTATATATTTCTTTTCCTTAATCTTGAAGCCTCAACAGATGCTGTCACTTCTGACCAGTCCATTGTACTAATTGCATTAATATATTCCTGTGAAACTTCTTTATTCGGAATTGTAACTGTCTTATCCTGCCAATGATAACTCAAATATCCCAAATGAATCAACAATGTCAACACATCATCTTTTCCTTGAAAACTCGTCATATCATTAGAAAATGTTCCCGTATTAATCTGAATTTTATCTCCTGCAAGCATCCGTACCACTGCATCTTTCAGACCATCATAATTTAACTTTATATAGGATTTTAATACCTCGTAGGTTTCTGTCTGATTCCAGTAATTATCAAACACACCACTTAACATCGCAAACCAGATAGGGACGGAGTTTTCCGGCTTTTTTTCTATGAAAAAAGCTGGAAATCCCCGTCCCTATCTGGTTCACATTTTATCACAGTTCCAATATGCTTATCCAATCTCCATTGCGGAGCATCACTATCATCAGCCCAATACTCATCCAATGAAATAATCTTATCATTAACAATTTTAATAAATGACGTTACATGGAATGAAACACTCTTATCCTTCGGATATACATTAGCAACTGTTACCAGTAAATTCCCCATTTCTTCTGTTCTTTCAACCACTCCATTCCATTCTCCGGGATATTCGCAATTCGCGATAATATACTCGTCCAGATTGAAATGTTCATTCGTACAATGCCAATTTACATATGCATCCTCATGAAAATATTTTCTGATTTCATTCTCATCTTGAACGAGAACTGCTTTCCAAAATTCATGTATATTCATTTTTTCATTCCTTGCTTTGTAAAATGCTTATGCAACAAAAATTCTGTCGGAATAATTGTAAGCACCATAATTCCTAATTGTAAAAACACCAAATAAACAGAAATTATTTCAAAGTTTGTATTATCTTTCGTTAAAATCAAAATAAAAATCGATAGTATCACCAGGATAATTCCTAAAACAAAGTTTATCCAGCCCCAACACCTGTGTGCATATCTCCATGTTTCATCATTCATCCTTGACATAGTAGTTCGATATCCCGAACTCCCCTGCCGATCTTTAGGAGGCTTATCTTTCCACGTATATCCCAATATAATCATAGATAGCGGTACTAAAAGTGAACACACAGATAAAAATATAAACATTATAAAGTTCTCCTCTCAACTTCTGATTAATTTGCTCCAAAGACTGAAATTGTCATCAAATAAACCCTACCCATATTCCAACTGCTATAAGTATCATACCTAATATTCTTCCGATAAATCTCGCCTTTTTATTTCCAAATAAAGCCGTTGTTTCTGGAGTAGTAAATGGAAGCACAACAACAGTAACCCCCATTACTATAATTCCACTTCCAATCATGCAATTGCGGCTTGACACAACACCATAAAACATAGCTAAAAACCCTAAAATAATGCCCGAAATGAAATACTTAATTTTATGTCTATCTTTTTCAATTATCTTTCTATAGCTGTTTTCGCACTCACTGCTACAAAATTCCAAATTACTATCTAATTCTTTGCCACAATATCTACATTTTATCATAGTAACTTCCTCGATGATTTTCAAAATTTATTCATCTATTCTCGATTTTTTCTGTTTATTTACATACAAGCCGGAAATTGTTACTTTCTGCATAGCGTGTTTCCTAAAATGATAATTACCACGACATCAACCAAAATAATTCCCGATGCAATATATACAAAAAATGCAGGTAAAATATTTTCAAACAAGCCCATAGTTAATAGAAGAATTGCTATAATAGACATTCCAATTCCCATTGTTCTGCATAACTTCTTTTCATCATATTTTTCCTTTTCTTCTTTTGAAGCTGTATTATATCCAGAAATGAACCAGCTTCCGTGTCCAGAAAGTAAAATAATAGAAAGTACAGCAAATATCACAAAGACAATCCACACTGTCCAATCAGAACCTGTTGCTAAATCTGATAATTTCATTTACAGTCTCCTCCTTAAATTCTGTTTTATTACTCATATGATATCATATTTTTCTTCAATTGACAGCAAGTCTTCTGTTATCTTCGTCCAGTTCATTAAAGTGGTCAGCAACTTCCTGCCTGTATGTCTGGATTGCAAAATATGTCTGTCCTAATGCAATGATCTCTTTTCTTGGATCTCCATTCTGAACGATCAGATAACATGCATATCTTGATAGTTCATAATCTTTTTTTGGTCTCGTGGTTGCTCTGGCTTCAATGATTTTCCTGACCTCAAGAAAATCGTCTGGAATGCCTTCCCGTTCCATAATCTGATTCATGAGAAAATCTCTGCGTTCTACAAATTGCTCATTTAAGTCTGCAAGGTAAGTCCAAAGCCTTCCGGTCAATGTCAGATAGGAATATAAGCCACTTTTGTGATCTTTCATCGGAACCAGATAGGGACGGAGTTTTCCGGCTTTTTTCATAGAAAAAAGCCGGAAAACTCCGTCCCTATCTGGCACCCCTATCTAGCACCTATCTGGTTCAATCTTTATATTCCTTCTCTATCACACACGTATGCTCTTTCGTGATTTTATCATAATTGATTCCAACTAAAAGCAAATTTCCTCGATAATGTTTTAAAGTATCTATATATTTCTTTTCCCTAATCTGTCTGATTGCTCCTTCTGCACTTTTATCCCATTTTAACTCTATGATTACAGCTGGTTTATCATAATGAATTTCTCGCGGAATAAAACAAACATCAGCAAATCCCTTTCCTGTTGGAAGTTCACGAACTATTGTATAATATTCTCTCGCGAAATAAAAAGCCAAATTGATTGTACAACTCAATGCATTCTCATTATTGTATTGAAGAATCGAAATCTCTCTATGTGCTTTATCAATTCCTTCAGCCACTGCCTTTTCATCCATATTCCAAAGAGCTTCCAATAACTTTCTTGAAGCCTCAACAGATGCTGTCACTTCTGACCAGTCCATTGTACTAATTGCATTAATATATTCCTGTGAAACTTCTTTATTTGGAATTGTAACCGTCTTATCCGGCCAATGATAACTCAAATATCCCAGATGAATTAACAATGTCAACACATCATCTTTTCCTTGAAAGCTCGTCATATCATTAGAAAATGTTCCCGTATTAATCTGAACTTTATCTCCTGCAAGCATCCGTACCACTGCATCTTTCAAACCATCATAATTTAACTTTATATAGGATTTTAATGCCTCATAGGTTTCTGTCTGATTCCAGTAATTATCAAACACACCACTTAACATTGCATCAACTACTGATTTCGGGCTATATATGGAATAACAAATTTTATCTTCTCCCTCAATTGCTACCAGCTCATATCCATCATACCATGCACGAGTTTCCTCAAAATTCCGTTTAAATCTTTTGCAAAGTCCCCTTACCTCTGCCTCTGTAAACCCAAAATATTCTGCCATTTCCCGTGGATTTGTCATAGAATACTCTGTAAACATATTCAAGGCTGAATGAGAACCATATTTTTTTATTGGAAGAATTCCTGTCATGTATGCAAGTGCCACATAGTCTTTATCTTTCAGCCATGCACGCAAAAAATCCAAATACTTTTTCTGTTCCTCTTTATCCTGCTTATACTCACGAAAGAGGCAATCCCACTCATCAATTAAAATCACAAATGGACATTTTGTGTAAGAAAACACGTCCTTCATGACTTGTATCAAATTTCCCTCATCACGTAAATGTATTTTAGGATATACTTCCTTGAAATCCGAAATCAGATAATTTTTAAGCATTTCCAACATTTCTTCTACTGTCCCTGACATACTTAAAAATTCCTGAATATTGATTTTAATCACATCATATTTGTTTAAATTTTCTTTATAAGATTGGTCTTTGCTAATCTCAAGATTCTCAAACAATTCCTCTGTATGCTCACTTCGGTCATAATATGCTGCCAACATATTTGCCGCCATTGATTTACCAAATCTTCTTGGACGACTCACGCAGATATACTTTTGTTCTGTACAAAGAGCTTCATTTGTTCTGGCGATCAATTCACTTTTATCAACATAAATTTTTGAACGCAGACTACCTCGGAATGAAAAATTACCTGGATTTAAATAACTTCCCATATCTGCATACCTCCCCTGATTTCATGTTATCATTTTATCCTATTTGTAACTTAAATACAATCACCCGCCTAATAATACCAACCGGAAGCGAAAACGTGTATTATAAAACACACAAAAACTGCCCTTCAAAGAACAAAGAGCAGTTTTTCCTATAATGCATTTATGAAACTTCAACATCAAATCGGAATTTTGTATAAGCTGGATTCAAATAACTAATTGTAAATTCTACAAGATTATACTCTGCATCGGCACCTTGATAATCAATCTTATAAATTGCTGTTCCACGATCTATCCCAAGCAATTCTGCAATTTTTTTATTTGCCTCACATATAATTAAATTTTGTGCGAAATGGCATGGCATATGCCCTTTAGCTTCCATATAATCATATAAAGATACTTTTGCAAAATCAAATTCGTCAACATCTTCAAAATATCTTTCTGGTATATATGTATATTCTACTGCAAATGGCGTATCACCTTCTAAACGTACTCGATATATTCCATATATCAAATCTTCATCCGTTATTCCAAGCTTATATCCAAGATATTTACTTCCCGTTATCTCACCTGTTCCAAGAAGGAGATTTTTCACTTCCATTCCACCCTTACGTAAGGTTGCCGTAATACCAGTATTACCTGCTTCATTAGAATTATCAAGATCAATTTTTTTCTTATCTCTTTGAACAACATATGTCCCTGCGCCTGGTTTACAGATTAAATACCCTTCTTCTACAAGCTTATTTACAGCACGTTTTACAGTCATGCGGTTCACACCATAAACCTCTGCCATTTTTCTCTCACTTGGTATTGCTTCTCCTGGAAGATATTTCTTCTCATCTATTTTTTTTATAATAGAGTCCTGCAACTGAATATATAATGGCATTCTATAATCCATATAGCACCTCCTCCATTTTCTGTCTGATAAGTGGATCATCCTTTTTAAATTCTACCCAATCCTTATTTATAATAGCTTTTAAATATTCCAGAACCTCTCCTTTCTCATCATATGTAATCCCCTCTTTTTTTACAAGAGCCGTTAATTTATCAGTATTTAACACCTTAGATTCATTTTCATCTGCATATATTATACTTACTGTCAACTCTTGTTTTTTCGGGATATGTCGATATTCTCGTATCAAAATATCAAACAATGAATTTTCTTCCAAATCAAACCTCATCAACTTTGGAGCCTTAACTTCAGGAATGTATGCATATTCTATCGTAATAGGCACATTTTTATCATCTTGTATAACCATCCTGACACGTGTAATCTTAAATAGCGATGTACCAATTGGAAGTTTAATATGCTTATTTAATTCCTTGTCTACTTCCACACGCTCAAATGCCATCAACTTACTCTTTGTCTGCACTCCTATTTTTTCAAAATTCTCGCTAAAAGATCGAATTCTATCAAGATCAGACTTCATTCTTCTATGTGCAATATAATTGCCACTCCGTTCCCGACATTCAATAATCCCTTCATCTTCTAACAATTTATATGCCGATCGAACAGTGGCTCTTTGCACCTCAAACTGTTTCGCTAAATCTCGTTCAGATGGAAGTTTTTCCCCTGCTTTCAAATCATTTTTTAAGAAATAAAATTTTAATTCATTAGCAATAAACTCATCTTTATTCATTAATTTCATAACAAACTCCCTCCTGTACTTATTTTAGTATAGCAATTTTTTTAGATGCAAACAAGCAAGAAATCTTTATTTTAAATTCCTAATTTATGCACAAAAACAGACCCTTTTAAATGCGGATCTGTTTCTGTACATTTTTTAATTCTTCATTTTTCCGAATTAATTATATAGTTATTCTTTCTATCTTTTAATATTCAAACTGACGATAGTAGCGTCTAAACTCAAGACTATGTCCTGTATTCTGTTCGTAATGAATTGCAAGTCGTTCTGTCAATAATGCTGTAATAATCATCGGCGAACAGATTACTCGAAATTCGTCATCAATACCATCTAAAATGTAATCTTTTGTATCAATAATAACTGCCTTCTTTGTATGCTCTTTTACAAATCTCTCTACTCTTTCATCTAATGGACGGTATTCATCTTCACCTTTGATTACAAATACAGGAACTCTATCATCAACTAACTCCAATGGACCATGAAAGAAATCAGCCGATGACACTGTCTTAGTACGAACCCACTGCATCTCCTCTAAGATACACATTGTAAAAAGATATGTTTCACCCCAAAGGACCCCTGATCCAGTGAACATTGTATAAGGTTCATGCGCATATGTCTTTGCAATTTCAATTGCCTGTGGCTCAAATTTTTCTCTTGCTGCCAGAAGATTTTTAAATAGATTTTCCATCTGATCTGCCCATCTGTCATAATGTGGAAATTCTCCTCTATTCTTTAAAATACGAAGCATTACAAAATAATATAATAAATATGAATGTTCGCAATCACCACATGCATTGTAGATTGGATCTGTCAAAAGATTTGCTAACGGCGTTGTCTCATCCTTTGTGAACCCATATACATTGATTCCTTGATCTTTACAATATTTTACTGCTTTCAATATCTCCATAGTATTTCCTGATGCAGAAGAAGTAAAAACAAGTGTTTTATCTGTAATATGCTTTTTATTCTTCACTAAAAACTCTCCTGCATTTTCAAGATAAATTGGAAGATCTGTATATTTCTTTGCAACCTCTACAACTGGATACCATTCGGCCCATGTTCCACCAATACCAAGCATACATACACTGTCATACTCATTTGCAGTGATGCGATCAATCAATGTTTCTACCTCACCTCGCAATGAATATGTTTTTGCTCCATCCTTTAAATATTTTTCTGCATCAAAATTTTTTAATTTCATAATTATACTCCTCCTATTTTTATTCTCCAATAATAGTTATATAAATTTTCCTTCGCTGCGGTCCATCATATTCACACAGATAAACGTCTTGTGCACTACCACTTTTCACTTGTCCATCTATAATTGGAAATACACAATGATTTCCTGTCAAGTGTGCTTTCAAATGTCCCGTTGGATTTCCAGCCATTGCACCATATGTGTCCAATAATCTACCATGAACATATTCTCCATCTTCAGGAACAATCTGTTCCATTAAATGCGTAATATCATATTCTAAGCATTCCAATCCTTCATTAACTGCAATTCCAGTTGTCGTATGTGCTGTTATAACGTACACAATTCCATTTCTAATTTCACTTTTTTTTACTATCTGTCTGATGTTGTCTGTAATCTTTACCATACAATTGTATTCTTTAGTTAAAATTTCTATACTGCTATGTTCTACCATCATACCTCCATTCCCAGAAATTCAATCGCATTCTGTCCCAATATTAGTTCTTTGGTAGATTCTCTTATATCCATTTTTTCTATTGCATTCTTCATCCTACGCATTTCCAAGCGGGGTTCATCAGAACCGAACATTATCTGATGTCTAAAACTTCTATCAATCCAATGTGGTCCCATATCCACCTCAAATACTTTATGATAAAACTCTGGCGCTGTATCAAAATATAAAAGTGCTGTATCCGCATAAACATTTCTATACTTTAACATCAACATACATGTTTCTTGTATCCATGGCCATCCGCAATGTGCAAGACATATCCTAAGTTTTGAATGCTTATATGCTATCTCTTCAAATTCAACCGGCCTTGCATATTTAGATAAAGTATCTGGCTCTACTGACATTCCACAATGAAATACTATCGGCTTATTATATTTCTCACATACCTGATATATTGGTTCCATATACGAATCATTTGGATAAAACATCTGTTTTGATGGATGAAGTTTCAATCCTGACAAATGATATTGTCCAAATGCTCTTTCCAGCACCTCCACAGCATCTTTTCTATGCGGATCCACACTGGCAAATCCGATAAAACGTTCTGGATGTGCCTCTAACAGCTCTTTCATCTGTTCATTTGTTCCAAGTATTCCGCCATATTGTGTAGTCAAATCAAGTGGAAGTAAAACCGCCTTGTCTACACTAGCACAATCCATCAAAGTCAATAATGCTTCCATCGGAATCTGCTCTGTTTTGTATAATCCATACATTTCTTTCGCAAATTCATTTTGTTTTTCAGTTTCACATACCGTTTCTAAAAAAGCGGGATGAACGTGCATATCAATTACAATTTTCTTCACCCTAATCCTCCTTTTTTCTTTTTCATCCAAGAACACCAAAGAATGCTCCCGCAATTCCCAATACAAGCATAATCAACATAATAAGCAATGGATTTACTTTCTTCTTCAACATCCAGTATGTAACTCCAAACAGCAATAGCACCGGAAGTCCTGGCACAATGCCATTCAACAAATCTTGTATGGTACTTGCTTCTTCGCCACTACCTATCTGGGTTATAAAATTAATTGATGTCATATCCATTGTCATGCCACCAACCACCATAATTCCCATTATAGATGCCACTTCCATAATTACTTTCATTAAGCCAGATTCCACAATCTTTGCCATGGATTCTCGCCCCATTTTATATCCCCAAAACACACCAAACCATCTACAAAGATATGCCGGAATATTGAAAATCAGAAGGAAGAGAATTGGTCCAAGAATATTCCCTTGCAATGCCAACGAACAACCAATTCCAGTTGCAATCACCTTAATTGTACCCCAAAACAAGGAATCACCAATTCCTGCCATAGGTCCCATCAATGCAGTTTTTACCGCCCCGATCGACTCTGTATCAAATTCTAAATCTTGTGCATTTTCTTCTTCCATTGCAGCTGTTATCCCCATCTGAAATGTCGCAAGATAATGGCTTGTCTGGTACAATGTCAGATGACGCTTCATAGCCGCTGCCAAATCCTTTTTATCTGGATAGAGCTTCTTTAATACTGGATACATAGAATAACAAAATCCCACATTTCCCATTCTTTCATAGTTCCATGTATGTTCATATGTAATTTCTCTTAAAAATACTTTTGTAAGATCTTTCTTTGTAACTACTCTATCATAATCTGCATGTATTTTAGAACTCATCAAAATCACCTCCATTATCTGTTGCTTCCGATATCTGTGTTACGCTTTGCTGTTTTTCTCCAAACACACCGAAGGTTACTCCTATTATTACAATGAGCACAGCAAAAATTGCCACTCCCGTTGTTGATATTCCCAGATACGATACCAAGAAAAATCCAAGAAAGAAAAACGGTGCCACCTTGCGGTTCATCATCTGCTGTGCAAGCATTGCAAATCCTAATGCCGGAAGCAGGGCAGCTGTTATATCCATTCCTGATTGTACAAATCCTGGTATTTTTCCAAGAAGTGCTGTTACTGCATCACTTCCGAAATAAAAAGCAAGAGGAATACAAATAATACCAAACAAATTCTGCAAATAACCTGCAATGAAATAATCTCTGTTGAAAGCACGAATATTTCCTTGTTCTGCATCGCGGTCACATTTATGAATCATGACAAGCATTAATGGTTGACAAATACCTGTATTTGCTGCAAGCATTACAGTTGCAATTGGTATTCCAAGTACTAACGCAGTTTCTGGGCCTGCTCCTGACTGAATTGCAAGTGAAATACCAAGCACGGTACCTGCAATTAAATCAGGTGGATTATATGCACCAATCGATACAGCTCCTACAAGTGCAAGCTCCATTGTTGCCCCCATAATAATACCCGCAGGAAGGTTTCCCATCACAAGACCAACTAATGGGCCAAGAACAATCGGGCGTTGTATACAACTTGTTCCTAACAGCCATTCTGAATACCCTAGCATACCAATCAAAAAGATAAGTATTGTTTTTAATATCATATTTTATTCCCCCTCTCTGTTAAAAAAGCGATTTGCATTTAATTGCTTTCTCTGCTGGAATCATCTGAATAAATACATCTACTCCCTTGTCAACCATTACTTTTACCTGCTCCAACTCCTCTGCATCCATATATGCACTTTTTCCATATAATTTTGCATTTTCATGATATGCTATATTACCGATATTTAAGCTATTCTCTCCCGTTGCTTCTATAATTTTTTTGGCTATTTGTACTGTTTCACAAATGATAAATAATTTATATTTATCAGTCACGCCACTTGTTAATGCTTCTACAGCCTCCTCTGTATTTTTTACAACAACCTTTGTTCCCGATGGCTTTGCCATTTTAAGTGCATTTAATCTCAATGGATCATTTTTCACTGTATCGCTTACCAACAACAAACAATCTGCTCCTAATGACGCTGTCCATGACACCGCTACTTGTCCATGTAAGAGTCGATAATCCACACGAATCGATTTAATCATACTAACCTTCCCCTTTCTTTTGTTGATAAATTAATTAAAAATCCTCATCTTCACATGTTATATTCATTGTATTACAATAAACCATCATGTTTCTTGCTTCTAAAAGTGCGCTCTCAATTACTGAAGCCGCGTCCTCGTCTTCAGAGCTTAACAAAACACTTAGTACCAGCGGCAGATTTACCCCCGCAACAACATGTATTCTTGGATCTGACAGCAATGTTGATGCACTGTTATTTACACTTCCGCCTAAGATATCTGTCATTATAATAATTTCTGATTCCATATCTTCATCAACAATCTTTTTTAACTCAGGTAATGGTTCTGTGCATTCATCAGTATAAGCATTGATATAGGTCACATTTTCTTGTATTCCAACCAACATTTCAATCGTTGTCTGCATTCCTTTTGCCATCTTTCCATGTGTTGCTAAAATAAATTTTCTCATCTCTTCCCCTCCTCTCTGCTCATTTCAAGCTTTTCCTTCATTATTCTGTTATACTCTCCTGTTTTAGGTGAAACAAAGCTTTCCATCTGTTCAAATAATGGATGACATGTAAAATTATTCTTTTGTTTAGTTATATAAGCCGCTATATATTGAAACAATACTGCTGAATACAATGGTGTAAATTCTGCCAGAAGTCTATCTGATATTTCTATCTGTGCGTCTCGTTTCATACATTTCCGGTCCGTAACAATATAACAATGCTCTGTTATTATTGACGTTGCTTTATAAATCTCATATATTCTTTCTGATTGTTTTCCACAATCTATAAAAAACACAAAATACTCTGGTGTGAGCTGCATATTAGGTCCATGTACAAATTCTTCACTTTCATAATATACAGTCGGTATTTTTAATGTTTCCTGAAACTTTAATGCACCTTCTCTAACTGTTGCTTGATTCGGTCCATCCCCTATCAGTATTGCTTTTTCCATATTCAGCAAATCCTGATTCTTTCTGTTTACGAGTTCTTTTGTCTGTTTAAGACAAAACTCCTGCATTGTACAAGCTCTTTCAATTTGATTCACTATATTTCTATACTCTTGATTACTGATTTCTTTTTTACAATAACTAATCTCAAGTGACATCAACATTAAAAACTCAATCAATGTAGAATATCCTAGCGTTACATAATCAATAGTTTCATTTCCACCCCCATACTCCACAAGATAATCTGTATATTTGCTTGCAGTACCGTTTTTATTTCCTGTTACTAAAACAAATGACTGATGTTTTCTATTCAATTCTTTTATGATTTCAACTATGTTTGTGCTACAACCACTCTGAGATATTAAAATTTTAAATCGATCTTTTCCTCTCTCATAATAACCATCCATATACTCTACGGTACTTAATACCTGTATATCACATTTATTGTATTTTAAAAAAAATGGAATTGCAGCTTTTGCTGCATTTAATGATGACCCCGTTGCTACAATACATATATCTCTTTTATTCTGCTCTAGATACCACTCACAAATCTTTTTTGTAAGACTTTTTCTTTTTTTCAAATTCTCTTTCATAACCTGACTAGATATTTGAATATAATATTCCATATTCTTTTCTATTTCCACTCACCTCTTTTGGTTCTTTTTGTGAACCACTTTGTATTATTAATATACCACTTGTTAATCGTTTTTTCAATACCAATTTTATGTTTTTTTATACCAATTTGTTTTTTCTGTAAATTTTAAGAGAATTGGTATGCCTTTGATACCAATTCCCTTGTTCTAGTTCATTACATTATTTAAAACAATCTTTTTTTAATCGTATATCTTCCTCTTGAATGCTGACAAAATCCCCATCTGTTCTCTGTATTTTGCTATCGTTCTTCTCGCCACAACAATATTATCTTTTTTCATCAATTCAGCAAGTTTCTAATCACTTAATGGGTGACTTTTATCTTCTACTTCTATTAATCTTCTTATTTTTTCCTCTACACTATCTTTGCTATCTCCATTTGCTGTTTTACTGACAAAAAATATTTTAAAGGAATTTTCCTATTTCTCTTAACATACTCTATCTGCTCACTGCTTTTTATGAATCATCGATGCTAAAAGCATTATAAATCCTAGATTAAATATGATATAAAATAACGTCCCTTTTACTGTATTTTCCATCTGAACGAATGCCATATATGTCATCAATACTGGTTGATGCAGCAAATAGCATTCCATACTTATATCTCCTGCACCCTTCAGCAGTTTCATGCTAAACAGCTTCGAGAATCCTCCCATTCCAATTGCCATAATGATTAATACAAAAACATTTGGTATAAGCCAATATGTCTGCATGCTATATGAATTAACCGGGATTGGAAGTGTAAATAATACTACCCATAAAAGTAATGCAATGCCTTCTAATATCGTAAACACAACAATATTTCCATCTGACTTCCTCTCACTATTTATTCGATACAGGCATCTTCCCATGCACATTCCCAGCAAATATTCTAATACTCGTGATGGTGGAAATGCATAGAGGCAATATCCGATATCTGCTCTGTTTTTTGCTAAGGTTGCTATCGCGAAAATTGTAATTGCTAAAACCACACTTAATGATATAAGTATTGTCTTCTCATTTTTCTTTTCGTGAGCCTTATCTAAATAATATCTTACCGGCAGATCAAAGAGATACAAAAATAAAATTGTAGATATAAACCATGTAACACCATTATAAAAAAGGAACGGATTTCCCCAAGATTGAATCATAAGAAGGCATTTTATTAAATTCCATCCGTTTTCTTTCAACAATTCCAAATTTCCTGTATTGACTGCCTGTGGCAAGTCGGACTGTAACACAAAGTAAATAGTTGTTACAAACAATAATGGATAAATCTTCTTTATTTTTTTCCACAAATGATAACAAATCGCTTTTACTGTCGGTTTTTCTCCTTTGTCTGCTGACGAATATCCCGACCCAAACCCTGATAATATGAAGAAGAAGCTTACCATCGCATAGGCTGCATTCGTCGTATATAAGTATGGTTCCAGATTACTTCCAAATGCGTGAAAAAGGAATATAAATCCAAATGCAATAAATCTTAAAAATTGTAATTGATCCAACCTTTTTGTTTTCATTGATTCCTCCAAGATGTTTTGATATTTTATCATTATACCACATAGGGACGGAGTTTTCTGGCTTTTTTTCTACGAAAAAAGCCAGAAAACTCCGTCCCTGTGTGGTCCTGTTGGATTAATTATTTCTTTTTCTCATACAAAAATTCTTCTGGAAGGCTTACCTGGAAATCTTTAGCCAATGAGCGGAAGTTATCCGGTGTGATTGTCTGAAGTTTCTTTGGTGACATAGAAAGAATCTTAACAAGAATCTCAGCAGATTTTTCTACTGTGTGAAGCAGACCAAATGTCAGGTCAAAATCTTCTCCTGAGCAGAACATACCATGATGAGCCCATATAACTACATCATATTTCTTCATCAATTCTGCTGTCTTAACTGCAATGTCTCTTCCTCCCGGAACCATCCAGCCTACTACACCTACTCCGTCCGGAAATACAACCGGACACTCTGTTGCCGACTCCCAAAGTTCTCTTGTAAATACCTGATCATCCAATGGAAGAACAAATGTCAGTGCAATTGTATTTGTTGTATGTGCATGGTAAATAACACGATGTCTTCCGTTTGTCAGTTTTTTCTTTACTTCATGATTCATCAAATGAGTTGGGAGCTCGCTTGTAGGTCTTCCACCTTCTACCAGTCCCCAACGAATTCTGTAATTAACTCCTGCCTCATCCAGTTCGATAATTGCAAGACATACTTCCGGGTCTACGATAATGTTTCTGAAGTATTTTCCGCTTCCTGTTACAAGGAAGAATTCTCCTGCCAATCCAGGTACTTCTGTTCCGATAGCTGTCCATTCTCCCGGTGCATTCAAACGAGGTCTGATCATCTCAACCTCTTCCGGTTTCAGACGGTAGCTTAAGTTTCCACCATTTCTCTCATGCCATCCCTGAAGATACCCATCATTTGCCATTTTAATAAAGTCCTGTACGAATTTTGAATCTAAAATTTTCATAGTACCTGTTCCTCCTTATATTCTGCAACTGCTTTTTGTTGTTTGCTGTGGTTTGTTTTGATTTTCTTTGTTGTTTTATGTGGTTTATGTTTGTATTATATATTGTTTTGTGTGGTTTGTAAATACTTTCTTTAAAAAAAGTCTTACAAATCCACATATAGCATTTGTAGATTCTTTGGCAAAATATACAAAAAGGGAGCCAAATAGGGACGGAGTTTCCCGGCTTTTTTGTGAAAAAAGCCGGGAAACTCCGTCCCTATTGATTACATAAATGTTCCACCGGAACCACCACCAGGCGATATCGGAATATAACAGCACCCTCCACCGCAACACAGATTACACAGAGCTGTAGCAATACAAGCTTTCATACAGGCGTCACCGGTTCCAATGGGATATCCATACATTCCCTGTCTTTGCTGATACCAGCCGCCTCCACCTTGAAGTCGCTGCAACAACATCTGATACTGCAGGTTATTCGGTTCCAATTCTACCGCCTTTTGAGCATGTTCTAATGCGGTCACATTATTTCCAACTCCGGAATTTGCCGATGCGCTATAAAAATACCACAATGCTCTTCTTTCTTTGATTCCATCTAATACATTCAATGCTTCTGCAAAATGTCCACTTTGAATATAGTTTGCCGCTGCACGAAGATGCATATCTGCCTCTGACTCCCCTGTGTTTCCTGCGCTATTGTAACTTCCTTGGTATGCTCCGCCAAATGGGTTTCCGTACATGCCACCAAATGGATTACCGTATGTATTGCCAAACGGACTTCCATTCCCGTATGAGCCACCACCGGAATATCCTCTCGCACGCTCATCCATAATCTTCTGATATGCCTGCTGCACTTCCTTGAATTTAGCTTCTGCTTCTTCTTTATTTGGATTGTTGATATTCGCATCCGGATGATACTTTCTGCTCAGTGAACGATATGCTTTTTTTATCTCATCTTCTGACGCATCTTGCGACACCCCAAGTATCTGATATGGATCTGTCATCTCTTTTCTCCGTTTCTACCGCATTTGTAATTTATTACATCACGAACCCGCGCTTACGCGCTCTACCGTCTGCTTCGCAGACTGTTCGCTCACTAATGGCTCAAGAAAAGTAAATGCCGCCTGCGGCGTCGCTTCCTTTTCTTTTTCGCTCATTATATCATAATTTTAGAAAACGGCACCAATAATCTTTGGCACCGTTTTCCAACGTTCATATTATTTACTTATACATCAGCTTTTCTTTATAAATGTCGTTCCACACTTCGGACAACGTACCTCAATCTTTCCTTTTCCTCGCGGAATACGGATTTTCTGCTTACAACTCGGACATTTATAAATATGATAAACTTTTCTCTGTTTCATCAGTTCTTTCTGTTTGTAGAAAAAACTACGAAGCTTATATGTCTTTGCGAGATATTTTTGATTTTCCGCATACCGTTTCGTAATATTTTTAGAAAAAATACGGAAATAACAATAAATGATTGCAGCCCATCCGAGAATATACAGCACATTTCCAACTGCCTTTCCTCCAAAGAATCCCGCCAGTATCACTGCTATCAATCCGATTCCAAGTAAGCATTTTGACAATGCATCCACTCCATATCTTCCCTGCAAAAACCGCATCATTTTATCTTTCATTGATTTCAACCTCGCTTTCCTATAGAAGGACATTTTCCTCTCTTTTTAACTGAAAGTCAATAAATTATTTCTAAAATGTTTCTAAAAACATTTGCCACGCTGCTTTTTAACACACTGAAAATGTTTCTTAATCCTCTACATTCAAAATGTTATTGCAGATTTCTGTTGAAATCAAATATACAATCCTAGAATCGTTAAGCATCACATAACGGTTTCCACTGCCGTCCTCTTTTCCAATATAAAGAGTCAGCACCTTTTCTTTTTTCTTTTCTGTATAGGTTGCTTCTACTGTAATTCTGGATTTTTCATCCAGCCCGTACTCTGACAAATGCTCGTCTTCCACTGAATAATCCGCAACTTTATCCAGACTCACTACTCCGAGTCCGCCTGCCACTGCTGCAATATTTTCTGTATCGTCATCATTTTCAGAATCATAAGTTGTTGATTCCCCGTTCTGTGTAATGACTTCTTTCTTAAGATTACCGCTTCCAATCGTCGGGTATTCGTCTAATTTCGCCATATCTTCCAGACTATGCTGTAAATCCTGAAGCACCTCACTGTTTACTGTATAGACCTTCTTTGTATCATCCACCGTTACATAATATGAATCATCTCCGGAATCATTTCCAAAATAAACCGATGTCTTATCTCCATTTTCATCTGTCAATTGAATCCGGTAAGCCGGGTCATCCAGACCATAATCTGCAAGTTCATCTCCATCTTCCAGCTCACGTTCTGCCTTCAGCTTTCCAAAGGTTTCCACAATCTGTTCTGGATAGCTCTCATCTAATGGGAAATCCGGGTCTTTTACATAGACCCAGTTTCCATCCTGTTTTTCAAATGTTTGCGTCCCCTCTCCGACATCATAATTAATCAGAGACACATCTTCTACATCTGTTATATAAATTGTCGATGCTTCTTTTTCTTCCTTCGTTTTCTCCTCCTGATGCTTTATCATTGCCTGAATTCCAAAATATACTACCAGCAAGAGAAGTAACACGCCACAAAGTATGCACATCTGCTTTTTCTTTTTATCCATCCGGCACGCCTTTCTTTCTATTCAGATTTTAATTTGTAATCACGCTTTTCTTCTGCGATACCATACTGAAAATCCGCCAATCAAAAGTACGATTGGAACCCCGAAGATTACCAGCAGACTCAAAAGACCTGAATGCTGCACTGTATTATATTCTACAGAAAGACTTTTTGGCTCAATGGAAATATTTTTGACACCATCAAAGTTTGCTGTCACTGCATTCATAAATAATGTTGTATTTTCTAATGTTGTAAATGCATCTGTAATCTGAGAATCAATCATACTTGCTGATGAAATCACTGTCAGACGGCTCTCCAGTGTCTCACTGTCATCCGTACTATTTTCATCCTCGGTATCATCTCCATCATCCTTACTGATACTCTCTGTCGCGACGGCTCCAAGTGTATAGCTGCCCTCTGTCTGGGCATCCTCCGTCACCGCATATGCATTATTTGTTGTAGACATAAATGCATTTACTGAAATCGTGTCTCTTGCAGGGTCACTTAATTCCAGACCATGTGTATTTACCAGAAGAACCATCTGAGATGAAATGCCATTTGCCAAATCCCCGGACACAGACAATTGTGGGAAGAGATAATATGCATTTCCCTGATAACAACGTTTTGGATCTGCGATATATCCATCGGCTTCTTTCATTCCATAATCAGATAAAACACCCATCAAATTCGGTAATTGCTCTGAAGTTGTATCTCCAAAGATCAGCATCACTTTACCACCGGACTTCAGATAATTCTTCATGACGTCCGCCTCTTCCTGTGACAAATCATTTGTCGGTGCATACATCATAAGGAGGTCACAGTCATCCGGGATTTCTGTATTCATAACCAGATTCAATTCCTCCACATTATAATTGTTCTTCTTCATTAAATCTGATATCGTTGTTGAAAATGTAGACTCTCCATGCCCAGATGTCCTATAAACCGTCTGGCTGGCATCACTTGTCACATAATTGATCGCACTTGTCAGCTGACCTTCTCCATCAAATTCTGACTCTGATGCACTTCCTGTATAATAATAGGATGACATATCCTGTACGATGATATCGCTAAATGCTACTGTCGTACTTTTTCCTGTGTCTTCACATTTTACAACAATCGTATTTTTCTCTGCATTATTCTCTGTCAATGCAGACGGATGCAACACCGGGTCAATCCATTTTACAGAAACATTTTTTGAAAGTCCTGCATACTTACTTAAAAATGTTGTAATACGATCATCTGTCTCATCCTTCACAGCCAGTACTGTCAATGTTACTTTGTGATCCAGTTCTTTCAGCAAATCTTTACTTGTATCACTGATTTCATATATTTTTGTGCTGCTCACATCAATATTTCGATATTTTTCAGGTAACTGGCCTATGATCATGTTCGCAACTACTACAATCGCTATTACAATTGCCGTTACTCCTATGCTAAATGAGCCCTGTTTCGTTCCTGTTGTCTGAAATAATTTCTTAATCTTTTCCACAGCCCGAACCTCCTAACTCCAACGTCTCTTCTGGATTGCCTGTATCGTCAGAACAATAAATATCGCAATTACAGACAAATACAGTACAATTCCTGTAATATCAACAATATGATTATTCGTAATATCCGTAAACACGTCTGCCAATGCAAGCTTTCCGAGTATTTTTGTTAACAAGTTCTCAAATAAACTGGATTTCACAATGTATGTAACAACACTCGCTACAATACCGATCACTTCCAACACCGCACTGAGCATCCAGTTTTCTGTCATATGATAAACATAAGCAACTATGATCGTAAGAATAATAATCAATCCGATCAGCGAACCAATCGCAGAGGATGGGAGAAATCCGATGATTCCATTCCACAGATATAATACCAATAAAAGTCCGAATGTTGTGATGAATGCGATCATCTGACTCTCTGTCAATGCCGACATAAACATCCCTATCGCCACATAAACGCATCCTAAAAGGAAAAAGACTCCGATTGAAATATAATCTGTCTTTAAGTATGCTGTTCCATTCATCTTAATCAATAGCGGAAAGAGGCAAAAAATAAGATTCGGGATTGCTACAACCGAAATCATCGCCAAATATTTTCCCAACACAATCTTTGTAAGACTCACCGGTGCTGTCAACAACAACTGGTCTGTTTTGTTTTTTCTTTCCTCCGCAAAACTTCTCATCGTGATAAGCGGAATTCCTACAATGAATACAATCAGTGAACCTGACAATGTATAAGAAAAATACGGATATCCTGCGTTCAAATTATATGCGGTAAAGTAGATTCCCGTAAATGCGACGAGAAATGCAACAAAAACACATCCCACCATAGACTGGAAATAGGACTTGAATTCTCTTTTATAAATTGCCAGCATCGTTCGATTCCTCCTTCTGCGTCAGTTCCATAAAGATGTCTTCCAGACTTGCCTTTGCAGTCTTCATTTCCAATAATGGGCACTTTTCTTCTGCAAATGCATAAAATACTGCTTCACGAATATCTGCCCCATTTTTTGTCTCAAGCTTTACTCTCGTAAGATTTTCATTTTCAATATGCATTTCCATCGTATTAACGTCATCAATTGTTGACAAAATTGCCCGGGCTGTTTCCGGTGCAGCCTTCACCTCTAACTCCAGGCTGGATGCTCCGTTTCTTAACAGTTCCAGATTCTCCGGCGTATCGCTTGCAACTAATTTTCCTTTCGAAATGATCAGGATATAATCACATACTTCTCTTACCTCTGCAAGAATATGTGAACTTAAAATAACGGTATGTTTTTTTGAGAGTGTTCTGATCAGCTCACGAATTTCTATAATCTGTTTTGGATCCAGCCCAACTGTAGGCTCATCCAAAATAATAATCTCCGGAAATCCTAAAATGGCCTGTGCCAGCCCAACTCTCTGTTTATATCCTTTTGAAAGATTCTTGATCAGACGACCTGAAACATCCTGAAGTCTTGTCAATTTCATTACTTCACTGATATCGGATTCTCTTTTCTCTTTTGGTAATTTCTTTAACTCTGCCGCAAATTCCAAATATTCTTGTACTGTCATATCCATATATAATGGTGGAAGCTCCGGCAGATACCCGATGTGCTTCTTCGCCTCTTCCGGCTCCTTCAAAATGTCATGCCCGTCAATCAAAACACTTCCCTGTGTCGCACCTAAATATCCTGTCATGATATTCATTGTTGTAGATTTCCCGGCACCATTCGGCCCCAGAAAACCATAGATTTTACCTGATTCCAATGTAAAACTCAAGTGATCCACAGCCAGATGACTTCCGTATTTTTTCACTAAATCTTTTACCTCTATCAACGCTTTACCTCCCTAATTTATCAAACTGATACAAAGGTAACAGATTTTTGTGAACGTTCTGTGTTAGAAGTGTGAGGATGTTTTGAACGGTGAGGGGAGTGCCAACGGGGTGACAGGGGTGCCAATGGGGACGGGGTTTCTGGCTTTTTGCAAGCAAAAAGCCAGAAACCCCGTCCCCACAGACTGTCCGATAAGTCACTTCTTTCCCATTTTATTC
>OLGY01000252.1_pt1 | contig 43411 bp, 55 predicted proteins | sample 1605951 | NCBI WGS metagenome assembly OLGY01 (sample SAMN03283280) | human gut metagenome | biome: human-associated habitat; material: feces | host: Homo sapiens | place: Peru | collected 2012
ATAACATGCTATACACTTTTAAAATAAATCAGGATGTTTTGACACCTGAATCTTTATATGCTTCCACGTTTTTATAAGCCTGTCAAGCGTCCACGCGGCATTTGCGGGACTTGTGGACGGAAGCTTAACAGCCTCCCGTCCCGTGAGCGGATAACAGTAGCGCATATACAGCTCATACGCCTTGCCGCCGTTCACATATATATTCTCTATCGGGGCATATTTGAGTATCACACCTATGTCGTTCGGCACAACATTTTTGATTGAGCTGTCACTTGAACCCGCTATGTCGCACCTTGCGATTACATCCCAGAGAGCTATGTGATGGGCGTGAAGGAAAGCCTTCTTTTCCTCTATGGAAAATGAATCGACGGGGTAAGCTTTGTTCCCCCCAGCCGCATTCTCTCCCTCAAATATCTCCCACAGCACACGCCAGAATCTGTTCTGCGGATGTCCGTAATAAAAGTTGTTCTCCCTTGATTTGACCGACGGAAGGGAGCCGAGTATGAGTACCCGGCTCCCTTCATCATATATCGGCTCAAATGTATGCTCTATCGTGCGATACTCCATATGCAGCCTTTCCCAAGTGCCTACAGCGTCTTCTCTCTGTTTACATAGAGATGATAACCGTTTGCGGTTATATTTGTCAAGTCACCGTCAGAATTGCGTAAATTATTTTATGCGAAATTATTTTACGTTGAACGCCTTAATACCCGGATATACTGCCGATGTGCCAAGCTCCTCCTCGATTCTCAAAAGCTGGTTGTACTTGGCAACGCGCTCGGAACGGCTAGGTGCTCCCGTCTTAATCTGGCATGTGTTGAGTGCAACGGCAAGGTCTGCTATCGTTGTGTCGGCTGTCTCGCCTGAACGATGTGAGGATATTGCCGTGTAGCCCGCCTTGTGAGCCAGCTTGATTGCCTCGAGCGTCTCTGAAACGGAGCCGATCTGGTTGAGCTTTATGAGGATTGCGTTTCCTGCTCCAAGCTCAATACCCTTTGAAAGTCTCTCCGTATTGGTTACAAAGAGGTCATCGCCGACAAGCTGAACCCTGTCGCCAAGTCTCTTTGTGAGCTTCTGCCAGCCTTCCCAGTCCTCCTCATCGAGTCCGTCCTCGATGGAGATAATCGGGTACTTGTCACAGAGTGCTGCCCAGTGCTCAATGAGCTGCTCGGATGTATACTCGGTGCCTGCCTTAGGAAGCTTATAAAAGCCTTTACCCTTCTCGCTCTTCCATTCGGATGAAGCCGCATCCATGGCGATTCTGAAATCCTTACCCGGCTCATAGCCCGCCTTCCTTACAGCCTCAAGTATCGTCTCTATTGCTTCCTCATCAGACTTGAGTGCAGGTGCAAAGCCGCCCTCATCGCCGACAGATGTAGCAAGACCGCGTGACTTGAGGATTGACGCAAGTGCGTGGAACACCTCGGCACACCATCTTAGACACTCCTTAAATGAAGGCGCTCCTACAGGCATAATCATGAACTCCTGAACATCAAGACCTGACGAAAGAGCATGGCATCCGCCATTTACAATGTTCATCATAGGAACAGGAAGTCTGTTGCCCGAAATACCGCCCAAGAAACGATAGAGCGGAATATCAAGAGATATTGATGCCGCTCTTGCCGCTGCTATTGAAACAGCAAGAATTGCATTCGCTCCAAGCTTCGACTTGTCCTTCGTTCCGTCAGCCTCAATCATCGCCCTGTCAACTGCATATATGTCAGATGCATCAAGCCCTGTGACCGCATCGTTAATAATCGTGTTAATATTCTCAACTGCCTTTAGTACACCTTTTCCAAGGTATCTTGACTTGTCTCCGTCGCGAAGCTCAAGTGCCTCAAATTCTCCTGTTGATGCACCGCTCGGAGCAGTTCCTCTGCCGACTGTTCCGTCCGCAAGATATACCTCAGCCTCGACAGTCGGATTTCCTCTCGAATCCAATATTTCCCTTCCGATAACCTTCTCAATCTCAAGATAATTCATAGACATTACGCCTCCTGTTAAAATTACCTCCCCGGAAGGGCCAGACAAACCCTTCCGAAAGAAGTTTTACATGATTATTCACAAGTTAGTATTATCTAACCAAAGTTATAGTATACTATCTCGCTGTAATTGTCAAGAATTAACCGAGCCATTTTTTCAAAATTTCGGTGAGCTTGTCGAACTCCAGCGGCTTCGCAATATGTTCATTCATGCCTGCTGCCTGTGCAGCTTCCACGTCCTCCACGAGAAGAATATTCTGTCCACCGTAGAATCCTTAATCCTTCTCATACAGGATATTATTGCCTGTCTTTTTATTGTTAATTCCTTTTTCTCCCTATTATCATTCGTACTCAATCACCTTGAGCGTCAGTCCCTTCGCCGGTGCCGTAGGTCCCGCGTTCTTTCTCTCCCCTTTTTTTATGATATCGGCAACCTGTTCAGACTCGAGCTGTCCACTTCCGACCTGAATCAGCGTCCCGGCTATAATTCTTACCATATTATAGAGAAAACCATTTCCCTGTATAGTCATCGTAATCACATCATCAATTTTTACAAGCTCTAACGAGTACACAGTCCTCACGGTATCCGTAACCTGGCTTCCCGCCGCCATAAAGCATGCAAAATCATGTGTGCCGACAATACAATCCGCTGCTGCTCTCATAGCTTCCATATCAAGCTTCCGGCGGTAAAAATATGTATTTCTCCTTCTGTTGGGATCCGGCATCTGTGTGTTTAATATTCTGTACTGATATGTCTTACGGCAGTCGCAGTGTCTGGGATGGAAATTGTCATCCACCTGCTTTGATTCTACCACAACAACATCCTCAGGAAGCATATTGTTAAGGGCATACTTTATCTTATCCGCCGGAATTGTCGTATCACAATCAAACACCGCCACATTGCCCTCGGCGTGTACCCCCGCATCCGTGCGGCTCGCCCCTATCATCGGTACATCCTTCCCCATAAGCTTGTCAAGGGCGCTCTTAAGAGTGCCCTCAACCGTTCTTTGTCCGGGCTGTACCTGCCAGCCACAGTATTCTGTTCCGTCGTATGCTACGCGAAGCATATAGCGCATACATTTTTCCTCCCAAAATCCTTGCATCCTCAACTGTATAACATCTTAATCAAGTGCCTTTTCAAGTCTTTTTATCACCGTCTTTAAAGCCTTAATCCTGGCATAATATTTATTGTTGGATTCGAGTATATACCAAGGTGCCGACTCCGTACTTGTCTTTTGAAGCATCTCATTTACGGCATCCTCATACATATCCCACTTTTCCCTGTTACGCCAATCCTCATCGGTAATCTTCCAGCGCTTTTCAGGCGTATTCTCCCTGTCTTTAAAGCGTTCAAGCTGAGTTTCCTTATCAATCTGTACCCAGAACTTTATAACGACCGCACCCCAGTCCGTCAATTCCTTCTCAAACTCATTTATCTCATTGTATGCCCTCTGCCAGTCGTTCTGTGTACAGAAGCCCTCTAATCTCTCAACCATAACCCTTCCGTACCATGTTCTGTCAAAAATGGCTATATGTCCTGTCTTAGGAAGCCTCGTCCAAAACCGCCAGAGATAATGTCTTGACTTTTCATGCGGCTCCGGACTCGCAATAGGGTGTACATCGTAACCTCTCGGGTCAAGTGCACCTGCAATACGCTTTATATTGCCGCCTTTGCCCGCCGCATCCCAGCCTTCATAAGCGATAACAACCGGAATCTTTTTGCGGTAAAGCTCATTGTGAAGCTTTCCGAGCTTTTTCTGACACTTTGCAAGCTCCCTGCGGTACTCAAGCACGTCCATATCTTTATTGAGTTCAACCTCTGAAAGCAGAGGCATGGTTCTCAGTCGGTATCTGTTTTCAAGTATCCTTGCCTCCTGCACACCATTCTCAATTCGCTCATCAATCTCTTCGAGCAGAACGGACATAAGCTGCAGTTGTGCCCATTTCTGATGCTTGGCATCTATAATATGCCATGGTGTCTTTCCATCCTCTGAAAGCTGCATAAATGCATCATATTGTTCAAAACATTCATCATAATTATTGTTCTGCCACTTATCCTTGTCCGTAACTCTCCAACGGGTATTCTTATCCGCAAGAAGTCCCTCCATTCTCCTTCGCTGTTCCTTCTTGGTAATATGGAAAAAGAACTTAATCAGGAGATAGCCGTTATCAACAAGCTGTCTTTCAAAGCACTCCACCGAACGGCATCCTCTCTCATACTCTTCCTCGGAAATAGTTCCCTGCAGAAATGATGTGTTCAGCTCATCCATCCAGCTCCCTTCCAAAAACATGAATTTACCTGCTTCCGGAATCTGCGAAAAATACTTGTACATAAAAGGTCTTCTCAGTTCATCCTCTGACGGCTTATCCATTGTCCTTACGTCAAAGAATCGCGGGTCAAGCTCCTTAATGACCTTACCTAAAACACTTCCCTTGCCTGCAGCATCCCAGCCCTCAAGCACAACGATAATCGGAATCTTTTTTTCTTTGACTGTTGTCTGAAGCTGTGCAAGTCTCTTCTCCGCCTCTTTGATACCTTCAGTTATCTGCGTATCTCCCGGTCTTTCCGGTCTTGTCCATTCATTAAGCATAATAATCTCCATTCCGCCGCCAAACTGCGGCACAAACAGTGATGAAAAACGTGTTTTCACGCTTATATTTTACCATACTTATCGTCTAAATAAAACATATTTTAATGGCAATCATAATTGCAAGATAAGCAAAAACTGCCAGATACGCCACACCATCCGCTTTCGTGTACTTAAGCGGTTTCATCTTGGTACGGCCTTCCCCTCCTCTGTAGCACTTTGCCTCCATCGCAGTCGCGAGGTCATAAGCTCTCCTTATAGCTGATATGAAAAGAGGTACAAGCAGAGGTACCATCGCTTTTGCCTTTTTTACAAGTCCACCCGTCTCAAAATCTGCGCCTCTCGCCTGCTGTGCTTTCATTATCTTGTCAGTCTCATCAATAAGTATGGGGATAAATCTAAGTGCAATTGACATCATCATCGAAATCTCATGCACAGGGACTCGAATCACTTTCAAAAATCCAAGACTCTTCTCCAATCCGTCCGTAAGATCATTCGGTGTCGTGGTGAGCGTCATCAACGATGACCCCATAATGAGGAATACAAGTCTTACAGCCATTGCGGCGGCAATATATATTCCTTCTTTTGTTACTTTAATTTTCCATATCTGAAAGATTACTTCACCGTCAGTGAGGAAAATATTAAAAATCACACTGAACAGCAGAAGCATGAATACCGCCTTCAAACCCCTTAAAATAAACTTAACGGGAACCTTCGATATTCTGATGCACACCAGTAAAAAAATTCCTGCCACCGCGTATATAAGTGCATGCTGTCCCAAAAACAATGAAATAATATATATAAGCGTCCAAAACAGTTTCACTCTCGGGTCAAGCTTGTGAATCACCGAATTGGATGGGTAATACTGTCCTATAGTTATGTCCCTTAACATCGTAAACCTCCGGAGTTAATTATCTTCTGAGTGCTTTTTTTACCGTCTCCACAGCATCCTGCATCGTTATGGCATCCGTGTTCACATCAAACCCATTCTTCTTCAAGTCATTGAGGATATATGTAAGCTGCGGTGCCGCAAGTCCCATCTCCTCAAGCTCCCTGTAATGCCTGAATACCTTCTCAGGTGTGTCATCATACATAATCCTGCCGTGATTGAGCACAATGAGTCTTCCCACATATTTAGCCACATCTTCCATGCTGTGTGAGACAAGTATAACAGTCATCCCCGTCTCCTCATGCAGCTTCTTAATCTGGTCTAATATCTCATCGCGTCCCTTTGGGTCAAGTCCCGCCGTAGGTTCATCGAGTATAAGCACCTCAGGCTTCATCGCAAGCACTCCGGCAATGGCAGCCCTTCTTTTCTGACCTCCCGACAGTTCAAACGGTGAGTTATAAAACAGCTCGTTGGGAAATCCTACCATCTCAAGTGCCTCAAAAGCCCTGAGCTCCGCCTCCTTCTTGCTGAGTCCCAGATTCTTAGGACCAAAGCACACATCAGTAAACACATCATTTTCGAACAACTGGTGTTCAGGATACTGAAATACCAGCCCCACCTTGCTTCTGAGATTTTTCATCACAAAATCCTTGTCATATATATCCTGACCGTCATAATATATATTTCCGCTTGTAGCTCTCAAAAGCCCGTTAAGATGCTGCGTCAAGGTCGATTTTCCTGAACCCGTGTGTCCTATAAGCCCTATGAATTCACCTTTATCGATTGTAAGGCTCACATCGTCAAGAGCCTTCATCTCAAAACCGCTTCCGATACTGTATACATAATTAACCTTATCCAATATTATTAACATGCATTACCTCTTCTTTTATTTTCAAAAGTTCCTCCGTCAATTCAGGGATTGTCAATATCCCTCTCCTGACCGGAATTCCCGATTTTTCCAGCTCAAATGCAAGCTCGGTTGTATGAGGAACATCCAGGCGCAGTGCCTTTAAGTGTTCCACCTTTGAAAATACTTCCCTCGGTGTACCCTCCAGAACGACTTTGCCCTCATCCATCACGAACACTTTATCCGCGCCTATTACCTCATCCATATAATGTGTAATAAGTATTACGGTAACATGCTCGTCCTTGTTCAGCTTCGTTATCGTGGCTATAACTTCCTTACGCCCGTTCGGGTCAAGCATCGCCGTCGGCTCATCAAGCACAATACACTTAGGCTTCATCGCCAGGATTCCGGCTATCGCCACTCTCTGCTTCTGACCTCCCGACAGCTTGTTAGGTGAATGATGCCTGTACTCTGTCATGCCTACCGCCGCAAGCGATGCATCTACACGCTCCCATATCTCAGGTGTCGGTACCCCAAGATTCTCAGGACCGAATCCAACATCCTCCTCGACTATCGTTCCGATAATCTGATTGTCCGGATTCTGAAAGACCATTCCGGCCGTCTGTCTTATATCCCACAGTTTATCCGCATCCTTCGTATCCATACCGTCAACCCATATGCTTCCTTCAGTTGGTGACAGCAAAGCATTGATATGCTTGGCAAACGTGGACTTGCCCGATCCATTATGCCCTAATATGGCAATAAACTGTCCCTGCTCTATATCAAGAGAAACGTGGTCAACCGCAGTTTTCACGTTCTCAACATTATCCTCGTCATCTCTTATTATATATTCAAATGTAAGGTCCTTCGCCTGTACAATACCCATCATAGTCCTCTTTCTATTTCACTTCAATGCTATCTCTTTGCAGACCTCAACATTCCACATCCTAAATAGTCTGCAAAAGTAACATCCTGTATTCAGAAAAAGCGAATGCTGCTAAGCAACATTCGCTTCCTAATTAATCAAATACCAATTATACTAACTCGATTACTACTTCCATAGCAGCATCGCCCTTACGTGGTCCAATCTTTACGATTCTTGTGTAACCACCGTTGCGGGACTCATACTTAGGAGCGATTTCATCAAATAACTTAGCAGCTAAATCAACTTCCTTCGTATTCTTCTTTCTTCCTGCAGCCTCTGCCGGAACCTCTGTTACAGAGTAGAGAACCTTGTTCATCTGCTTTCTGGCATGAAGTCTTGAAGGCATATCCTTCTTAATCTTCTTCTCAACTGTATCATATACAGTCTTCTTCTTGCCATCAACAACTTCCTTAACTCTCTTGCCTTCGCTGTCCTTACGGGCAACCTTAGCCTGAACTGTTACTTCCTCGAAGTTATCCTTCTCCTTTACAGCCATAGCGATAAGTCCCTCTGCAACCTTGCGGATTTCCTTAGCCTTAGCCTCTGTTGTAACAATCTTACCGTTGTATAAAAGAGCTGTAACCTGATTTCTGATTAAAGCCTTTCTCTGACTTGATGTTCTTCCAAGCTTTCTATACTTTGCCATTTTAATTTTCCTCTCTTTCATGGTGCATCCGGCCACGCACTTTGGACTTACTTACCGAATGTAAATTAGTTCCACATAGAGAAAATTATTAGCGTACACTTTGGATTTACCGCTAATAATTATCTGTTTATGTTATATTATTCCTCAGATGGGTTAAGCTGAAGACCAAGCTCCTTTAACTTAGCCAATACTTCCTCTAATGACTTACGTCCGAGGTTTCTTACCTTCATCATATCCTCTGAAGTTCTGTTACACAATTCTTCAACTGTGTTGATACCGGCTCTCTTTAAGCAGTTATATGAACGAACCGATAACTCAAGCTCGTCGATGCTCATCTCAAGAACCTTCTCCTTCTCATCGTCTTCCTTCTCTACCATGACATCAATCTTCTTGGCATTCTCGGATAAGTCGATGAATAAGCTGAGATGCTCGCTGAGTACCTTTGCTGCAAGGCTTACAGCCTCATCCGGTGCAAGTGTACCGTTAGTGAATACATCTAAAGTAAGCTTATCATAGTCAGTAATCTGACCGACACGAGTATTCTCAACCGCTAAATTAACTCTCTCAACAGGTGTGTAGATGGAGTCAATGGCAAGTGTGCCGATTGGCTGATCCTCGCTCTTATTTTTCTCTGAGCTGACATAGCCTCTGCCCTTAGTAATTGTAAGCTCCATGAAAAGCTTGCAATCAGGACCGCCGTTAAGTGTGGCAATTTTAAGGTCAGGATTAAGTATTTCAATGTCTGAGTCAACCTGAATATCAGATGCTCTTACAACACCTTCTCTTCCATCGCATTCGATGTAAGCAATCTTAGGCTCATTCGTCTCACTGTTGTTCTTGATAGCAAGCTTCTTGATGTTCATGATAATCTCAGTAACGTCTTCCTTAACACCCGGAATAGGACTGAACTCATGTAACACGCCTTCAATCTTAACCTGACTCACTGCAGCACCCGGCAATGAAGAAAGCATAATTCTTCTAAGTGAGTTGCCCAGTGTTGTACCGTAGCCTCTTTCAAGTGGTTCAACGACAAATCTTCCATACTTCTTGTCTTCAGACATCTCTGCAATTTCAATTTTTGGTATTTTAAAATCGAACACTGAAAAGCCCCTCCTTTTGGGTTATATTATGTGTGAGGGCGTTATACGGTCTAATTATTACTTAGAGTATAACTCGACTATAAGCATCTCATCAACAGGCACATCAATAGCTGCTCTTGTAGGAAGGCTCTTGACAGCACCCTTTAAATTCTCAGAATCAGCCTCAAGCCACTCAGGTACTACTCTGCCTGCAGTTGCATCAAGGATGTCCTTATATCTCTGAGAAGACTTGCTCTTTTCCTTAATTTCGATTGTATCGCCAGCCTTAATTAAATAAGATGGAATGTTAACAGCCTTGCCATTAACAAGTACATGCTTATGGTCAACAATCTGTCTGGCTTCTTTTCTTGTTCTTGCAAAACCTAATCTGAAAATAACATTGTCAAGTCTTGTCTCAAGAATAACCATGAGGTTCTCACCTGTCTGGCCATTCATCTTCTCAGCCTTCTCGAAATAGTTACGGAAAGGCTTCTCTAATACGCCATAGATGAACTTAGCCTTCTGCTTCTCTCTAAGCTGGAGACCATACTCGCTCACCTTCTTGTTGGCTCTCTTTAACTGTCTGTTTGATTTCTTATCTATTCCTAAATAAATTGGATCTAATCCAAGTGATCTGCATCTTTTAAGAACAGGAACTCTATTAATAGCCATCTTTATTACCTCCTATTAGACTCTTCTACGCTTTGGTGGACGGCATCCATTGTGTGGTACCGGAGTAACGTCCTTAATGCTGGTAACTTCAAGACCACATGCCTGAAGAGCACGAATAGCTGCCTCACGACCTGCGCCCGGTCCCTTAACCATAACGTCTACAGTCTTTAATCCGTGTACTAAAGCTGCCTTAGTAGCAGTTTCTGCTGCCATCTGAGCTGCATAAGGAGTAGATTTCTTTGAACCTCTAAATCCTAGACCACCGGCACTAGCCCATGATAAAGCGTTACCTTCTGTATCTGTAAGTGTAACGATTGTGTTGTTAAATGAAGCCTGGATATGTGCCTGTCCGCGTTCAACGTTCTTCTTAACGCGCTTTTTTGTCACTTTCTTTGTAACTTTAGCCATTTTCTAAACTAACCTCCCTTATGGGTTCCCTTACGGGTTATTTCTTCTTGTTTGCGATTGTCTTCTTAGGACCCTTACGAGTTCTAGCGTTTGTCTTAGTCTTCTGTCCTCTAACAGGAAGACCCTTTCTGTGACGGATACCTCTGTAGCATCCAATCTCCTGTAATCTCTTAATGTTAAGAGCTACTTCTCTTCTTAAGTCACCTTCAACAGGTACTTCTAATGTCTCGATTGCCTTCTGAATTCTAGCAACCTCATCGTCTGTTAAATCCTTAACTCTTGTGTCAGGGCTAACTCCTGCCTCGTCAAGGAGACGATTGGAAACGACGCGGCCGATACCATAGATATAGGTAAGACCGATCTCAACTCGTTTTTCTCTTGGTAAATCAACACCAGCGATACGTGCCATGTGCTCTTACACCTCCATTGTTGTTTAACGTTAAATTGTTACATTGGGTATTACTTAAATTTATTTTAAGTGACAAACAACACCTCCGGGTGGTTCATCACTGCAGCCGCAAAATTTCCGAAAGGAATTATGCCAATAAATCAACCCTGCTTCTGCTTATGCTTTGGGTTCTCGCAGATTACCATAATGTTTCCTTTTCTCTTGATGATCTTGCATTTCTCGCAAATAGGCTTAACTGATGATCTAACCTTCATGGTAAATCCTCCTTTCCATAAATGCACACATAACCGCTTCGAAACGACATTCTCCACAGTCATAACTATACTACTTATATATTTATATGGAAGTCCGGTTGCAACTCATTATAAACTTCCCTATAAACTAAAATAACTGAAAAAAAACGTCCGTCCTATAATATATCATAGGTATGGTATAAATTGCAAGCTTTTTTTCAAAATTATTTATCACGCCAGATAATTCTTCCCTTACTTAAATCGTATGGGGATAATTCAATTGTAACCTTATCTCCCGGAAGAATTCTGATATAGTTCATACGAAGCTTTCCACTGATGTGTGCAAGTACCTGATGTCCATTTTCAAGCTCAACCTGGAACATTGCATTAGGAAGCTTCTCAACTACCTTACCTTCAATTTCAATTACATCCGACTTTGACATGTCTCCTCGCATTCTGCCGCTTTGCGGCCATATACATCCTACAGTTCTAATCCGGTAATGACAAAATTTCGCATCCCTCTTTCGTTATAAGAATTGTATTCTCATAATGTGCCGAAAGGGATTCATCTGCACTTACTACCGTCCAATCATCATCTAACCAGTACACTTCCCAGGTTCCCATGTTAATCATAGGCTCAACGGCAAGTGTCATTCCTGCCTGAAGCTTCATTCCACGGAATCTCTGGCGGAAATTAGGAATCTCAGGCTCCTCATGAAGCTTAGTTCCAATACCGTGTCCCACTAAGTCTCTCACAACTCCATATCCGAACTGCTCAGCATATGCTGCTATTGCATTGGATATTTCGTGAAGATGTGCACCATCCTTAGCATGCTTGATGCCCTCAAAAAATGACTGTCTCGTGACATCAATAAGCTGTCTTGCTTCAGGGCTTATGTTACCGACGCCATGTGTTCTTGCTGCATCCGAATGATATCCTTTGTAGATTACACCCGCATCAAGACTTACAATATCGCCATCTTTGATGATTCTGGTCTTAGACGGTATGCCATGCACAACCTCCTCATTAACGGATACGCATATTGATGCGGGATATCCGTTATAATTAAGAAATGAAGGCGTACAACCATAATGTCTTATCTGCTCATATCCGTATCTGTCAATATCATAAGTACTGATTCCCGGCTTAAGAAACTTTTCAAGATCCTCATGAACCCTTCCAAGTATCCTGCCTGCCTCACGCATTAATTCAATTTCTCTGCTGGACTTAATTGTAACTGACATATCTACACCTATCCTAAAATCTTGACAATGGCATTAAAGACATCTTCCATATCAACAGTTCCGTCAACCTCTGCAAGCACGCCCTTATTCTTATAGAAATCTATAAGCGGCTGTGTCTGCTTATGATATACATTGAGTCTGTTCTGAACTGTCTCAGGCTTATCATCATCTCTCAATATAAGCTCCTTGCCACATCTGTCGCAAATACCTTCAACCTTAGTCGGAGCATACTTGATATGATATGTTGAACCACATGAAACACATGCTCTTCTTCCGGACATTCTGTTAACAATATCCTCATCAGGCACTTCAACATTGATTGCAAAATCAACCTTCTCACCTGCATTGCTTAAAGCAGCATCAAGTGCTTCTGCCTGAGGTATCGTTCTTGGGAAGCCGTCAAGTACATATCCGTTCTTACAATCATCTGACTTAAAACGATCCATTATAAGGTCAAGTGTAAGCTCATCAGGAACTAACAGTCCTTTATCCATATATTCCTTGGCTTTTCTACCGAGTTCCGTACCATTCTTGATGTTTGCTCTGAAGATATCTCCTGTTGAGATATGTGGGATGTTGTACTTATCTGCAATTTTCTTTGCCTGTGTTCCTTTACCTGCTCCCGGAGCACCTAACATAATGATTTTCATTAGAACTGCCTCCTTAGACAATGAATGATTATAAATCAAACCACTCTTGTGTTAAAATAAACCAACCTGATGACTTTCATATTCCGGTATTCCGGTCTACATCCAGCCATCAGGTTGAAAAGAATCTGATTTAGAAGATTCTCGATGGCTTTCTTACAACCATCAATGCTTCTATCTGTCTTATTGTCTCAAGTATAACGCCTACGATGATGATGATGGAAGTTCCACCAAACGATACATCTGCATTGAACACACCTGAGAAGAAAATAGGAATAACAGATATAATAGTAAGTCCTATCGCACCGATGAAGATGATGTAATTAAGTATTCTTGTAAGATACTCTGCAGTTGGCTTGCCCGGTGTAATTCCACCTACGGTAGCTCCGCTCTTCTGGAGATTACGTGCAACTTCATATGGATTAAATGTAATTGATGTATAGAAGTATGCAAAGAAAACAATCAATGCAATATACACAATTAAACCAATTGAATATATCGGTGCTTTCGGATCACACCAGTTGCTCTGTGACAGACCTCTTAAAATCTTTCCTCCAACGGAAGCATAGTTCACATTGAAGAAAGAAGCAATAACAACAGGAAATGACATTAATGACTGAGCAAAAATGACAGGAATAACACCCGCTGTATTCACCTTGAGAGGAATTGCCGACTTCTGTCCGCCGGAACGTGTGTTGCCGCTTATCTTCTGTGAGTACTGAACAGGAATGTTCTTAGTACCTGCATTAAGGTATACGATAAACGCAACCATTCCGATGATAACTGCTGCGATAATCACAATCGCAATAACCGCCTTGAGTACTGACTTACCCTGAATGAACTGCTGATAGAGAGTTACAAAATCCTCAGGTATTCTTGAAACAATACTGATAACAAGGATGATAGAAATACCATTTCCAACTCCCTTGTCTGTAATTCTCTCACCGAGCCACATAAGGAATGCTGAACCGGCTGTAAGTGTAACCACCATAACCAGTCCCTCTAAGAACATCTCAAAGCCGTTCATGGTTGCATAGCCGCTAAAAAGACCACGCCCGCCAAATCCGACTGCCATCGCAATACTTTCGATTAAAGCAAGAGCAACCGTCACATAACGTGTATACTCTGCAATCTTCTTCCTTCCATCTTCGCCCTCCTTCTGCATTTCCTCTAATGCGGGAATTGCAATCGTGAGAAGCTGCATAATAATGGAAGATGTGATGTAAGGTGTGATACTCAACGCAAAAACGGACATCGTAAGGAACGAACCGCCTGTAACTGCATTGAAGAAATCAAAGCCGTCACCACTCATAAGTGTGTTAAAGTAGGAAGTATCTACTCCCGGTATAGGGAGCAGACTTCCGAAACGAACCACGAGAAGCATTAGAAATGTAAAGAGAAGTCTCATACGAATCTCTTTAACTTTCATTGCGTTGGCCAGTGTCTTAAACATTAGATCACCTCGCAGGTTCCACCAAGTGCCTCAATCTTTGCCTTTGCGCCCTCGCTGAAAGCATTAGCCTTAACATTGAGCTTCTTAGTTAATTCTCCGTTTCCAAGGATCTTAACGCCATCCCTAGGATTCTTAACGATACCTGCTTCTACTAATGTCTCAACAGAAACCTCAGCACCATTCTCAAAACGCTCAAGTGCGCTTACGTTGATGCCAACGATCTCAAGAGAGTTTCTGTTAGTGAAACCTCTCTTAGGTAATCTTCTATATAATGGCATCTGACCACCCTCAAAACCAGGTCTTGGAGCTCCTGAACGAGCCTTCTGACCCTTGTGTCCATAACCGGCAGTCTTACCATTTCCTGAACCGTGACCACGGCCTTTTCTGAAACTATCAGTCTTAGAACCCATAGCAGGCTGTAATGTTGATAAGTTCATCATAGCACCTCCTATCTAAAATAATTAGATTTCTTCTACCTTTACTAAATGTCTAACCTGATTAAGCATACCTCTGACAGCAGCGTTGTCCGGTAACTCCTTAACCTTGTGCAGCTTATTAAGACCAAGTGCTTCAACAGTCTTAACATGCTTTGGAACAGCACCGATTGTAGACTTTACTAACTCTACTCTTAACATATTTGCCATCTTTTCGTCCTCCCTTACTTGTAGAGCTCTTCAACGGTCTTACCGCGAAGTCTTGCTACTTCTTCCGGAGTCTTTAACTGGCTTAAACCGGTAATAGTTGCAAGAACTACATTCTGCTTATTGTTTGAGCCAAGGGACTTTGTACGGATATTCTTAATACCGGCCATCTCAAGAACGACACGGGCAGGACCACCGGCGATAACACCAGTACCTTCCGGAGCCTTCTTTAATAATACGGATGCACTTCCGAACTGTCCGATGTAGTCATGTGGAATACTGTCATTGTTATCAATAGGAACAGTAACCAACTGCTTCATGGCAGCTTCCTTACCCTTACGGATTGCCTCAGGAATTTCGATTGACTTACCGATTCCGGCACCAACATGTCCCTGGCCATCACCTACAACTACTAAAGCTGAAAATCTGAAATTACGTCCACCCTTTACAACCTTAGTTACACGCTTGATATCTACTACTTTCTCATTTAACTCTAACTGAGAAGCATCAACGATTGTATGTCTCATGTGTTTCTCCTTCCGCCTAGAACTCAAGGCCAGCTTCTCTAGCTGCCTCTGCCAATGCCTTAATTTTACCCTGATATATGAAACCGCCTCTGTCGAATACTACAGTTGTGATTCCCTTCTCGATAGCTCTCTTAGCGATTACAGTGCCAAGGTAGCTTGCAGCAGCAACATCATTTGTGTGCTCAAGCTCAGCCTTAACAGCCTTCTCTACTGTAGAAGCAGCTACAAGAGTATTTCCAACTGTATCATCAATAATCTGAGCGTACATATGATCATTACTTCTGAATACAGCTAAACGTGGTCTTTCTGCTGTTCCGTTAAAACGGTTACGAAGTCTTCTGTGCTTATTCTGACGAATCTCTGATCTTGATTCTTTACTAACCATCTTTGTCTCACTCCTTTAATTATTTCTTACCAGTCTTACCAACCTTACGTCTGATAACTTCAGTATCGTACTTAATACCCTTGCCCTTATATGGTTCTGGGGATCTCTTAGCTCTGATTTCAGCAGCGTACTGGCCAACTTTTTCTTTATCTATACCCTTGACTGTGATCTTGTTGTTTGCTGTATCAACAACAGACTCAAGACCTTCCGGATCAACCATCTCAACAGGATGTGAATATCCTAATGATAATACTAAAGTCTTTCCATTCTTCTGTGCTCTGTAACCAACACCGTTGATTTCAAGCACTTTCTCATAACCGGCTGTAACACCTGTTACCATATTGGCAATGAGTGTTCTTGTTAAGCCATGTAATGACTTCATCTTCTTTAAATCGTTAGGTCTTGAAACAACAACTTCTGCGCCCTCAACCTTGATTTCCATCTCCGCAGGTAACACTCTCTCAAGAGTTCCCTTTGGTCCTTTAACAGTCACTTTATTATTTTCTGCTATCTCAACTGTTACACCAGCCGGAATAGCGATAGGCATTCTTCCGATACGTGACATGCCTGCACCTCCTTAAATATATTGAGAAGTAGTTTAACAGCTCTCGCGGTCAAACCGGGTAGCTGCATTAAGCAGCTACACTTAATAGTTACAATCGCTCCGGGCGTATACCATTACCAAATGAAAGCGAGTACTTCGCCACCGACATTAAGCTTTCTAGCTTCCTTGTCAGTCATAACACCCTGGTTTGTAGAGATAATAGCGATTCCTAAGCCGCCAAGTACTCTTGGAAGCTCATCCTTGCCTGCGTATACACGAAGACCAGGCTTAGAAATTCTCTTAAGACCGGAAATAATCTTCTCGTTCTTATCTTTACCATATTTTAATGTAATACGAATGTTCTTAGCAGCACCATCCTCAACGAGGTCATACTTAGCAACATATCCCTCTTTTACAAGGATATCAGCGATAGCTAACTTCATCTTAGAAGCCGGCACATCAACTGTGTCATGCTTGGATGTATTCGCATTACGAATTCTTGTAAGCATATCTGCAATTGGATCTGTCATTTGATTATCCTCCTATTTAATATAACGAAAGAAGCTTACCAGCTTGCTTTCTTAACACCAGGGATCTGTCCCTTGTATGCTAACTCACGGAAGCAAATTCTGCAGATGCCGTACTTTCTTAAGTATGCATGTGGACGTCCACAGATCTTACAACGTGTGTATTCTCTTGTAGAGAACTTCTGCTTGCGTGACTGCTTAATCTTCATAGAAGTCTTAGCCATTGAATTTCCCTCCTAAATTATTTCTTGAATGGCATGTTGAAGAGTCTTAATAATTCACGAGCTTCTTCATCTGTCTTTGCTGTAGTTACAACGATAACATCCATACCTCTTACCTTATCAATCTTATCGTACTCGATCTCAGGGAAGATGATCTGCTCCTTGATACCAAGGGCATAGTTACCTCTGCCATCAAAGGAATCTGCGCTAACGCCTCTGAAGTCACGAACTCGTGGTAATGCAAGATTAACTAATCTGTCTAAGAACTCGTACATTCTCTCGCCACGAAGTGTAACCTTACATCCGATAGGCATACCTTCTCTAATCTTGAAGTTTGCAACTGAGTTCTTAGCTCTTGTAAGAACTGCCTTCTGTCCAGCGATTGTCTCAAGCTCCTTAACAGCAACATCAAGAATCTTAGAGTTATCCTTTGCCTCGCCGACACCCATATTTATAACGATTTTATCGAGCTTTGGTACTTCCATAATGTTCTTGTAGCCGAACTTCTTTACCATAGCATCAACGATTTCACTTGTATATAAGTCATGTAATCTACTCACCGTCACAGACCTCCTTTCTCAAATTAATCAATAACCTCTCCGGTTGATTTTGCCACACGGGACTTCTTGCCGTTCTCAAGCTTGTAGCCAATCTTTGTAGCCTTTCCCTTGTGAACATACATTACATTGGAAATGTCGATTGGAGCTTCCATACGGATAATGCCGCCGTTCTGGTTCTGTGCGTTAGGCTTTGTATGCTTGGATACCATATTGACACCCTCAACAACTACCTTATTGTTCTTAGCATCAACGGAAACAACCTTTCCCTCTTTGCCCTTATCTGTACCGGTGATAACCTGTACTGTATCACCCTTCTTAATCTTCATTGCTGACATCTTAGACACCTCCCTATAATACTTCTGGTGCTAATGAGACAATCTTCATGAACTGCTTCTCTCTTAGCTCTCTAGCTACTGGTCCAAAGATACGAGTACCCTTTGGTGTCTTGTCATCTTTAATAATAACAGCAGCATTCTCATCAAATTTAATATATGAACCGTCCTTACGACGTGCGCCCTTAACGGAACGAACAACTACGGCCTTAACAACGTCACCCTTTTTAACAACGCCGCCTGGTGTTGCATCTTTAACGCTGGCAACGATTACATCACCGATATTTGCATATCTTCTTGTTGATCCACCCATAACTCTGATGCAAAGTAACTCCTTAGCACCGGTGTTATCAGCAACCTTAAGTCTTGTCTCTTGCTGAATCATCAGGTTAATCCTCCTTATTTGATTATAAACGATATCCTATTATTCCGGTCTGCTGATAAGCTCAACAAATCTCCATCTCTTCTCCTTAGATAAAGGTCTTGTCTCCATAACCTTTACTATATCGCCGATCTGGCACTCATTGTTCTCATCATGAGCCTTTAACTTATATGTCTTCTTCACAATCTTGTTGTAAAGAGGGTGCTTTACATGATCCTCAACTGCAACTACGATTGTCTTGTCCATCTTATTGCTTACGACCTTACCGGTACGTGTCTTTCTTAAATTTCTTTCTTCCACAACAGTTCCTCCCTTCTAGGATTACTCAGCAGCATTAACTTTTTCAGCAATGATAGTCTGAATTCTTGCGATATTCTTTCTAACATCCTTGATTCTGCTTGTGTTATCTAACTGATTAGTTGCGTTCTGGAATCTTAAATTGAAAAGTTCTTTCTTAGCAGCTACTAATTCTTCATTTAATTCTGTAGCTGATTTTGCTCTTAAATCTTCTACATACTTATTAATTTTCACTGTTGTCACCGCCTTCTAAATCCGCACGAGATGCTACCTTACACTTTAATGGAAGCTTGTGCATTGCAAGACGTAATGCCTCTCTTGCCACCTCATCTGATACACCTGAGATTTCGAACATTACACGTCCTGGTTTAACTACTGCTACCCAATATTCAACATTACCTTTTCCTTTACCCATACGAACACCAAGAGGCTTCTGAGTAAATGGATGGTCAGGGAATATATTAATCCATACCTTACCACCACGCTTGATATAACGTGTCATGGCAATACGGGCTGCTTCAATCTGTCTTGAACTGATCCATGCCGGCTCCATTGCTACAATACCGTACTCACCCTGGAGAATCTTGTTACCACGGGTAGCCTTACCTGCCATAGAACCACGGAACTGCTTACGATGTTTAACTCTCTTAGGTAATAACATTATGCTTCGCTCCCTTCCTTAACTGCCTTTGTTGGAAGCACATCACCCTTGTAAATCCAAACCTTAACGCCGATCTTTCCGTATGTTGTATCTGCCTCAGCAAATCCATAATCGATATCTGCGCGTAATGTCTGAAGAGGAATTGTGCCTTCTGTGTAGAATTCTGAACGAGCCATATCAGCTCCACCAAGACGTCCTGCACACATTGTCTTGATACCCTTAACGCCAGACTTCATTGTTCTGGACATTACAGACTTCATTGCTCTTCTGAAAGATACACGGTTCTCAAGCTGGAGTGCGATGTTCTCTGCTACAAGCTGAGCATCTCTGTCCGGTCTCTTGATTTCCTTAATATCTAATGATAACTTCTTATTTGTAAGCTTCTGAACTTCAGCTCTGAGTGCATCAACCTCAGCACCGCCCTTGCCGATAACGACACCAGGCTTAGCTGTGTGGATGATAACCTTAACCTTGTCGGAAGCTCTCTCAATCTCAATCTTAGCGATTCCGGCGCTGTATAACTTCTTCTTAAGATACTTTCTGATGTTGTAATCTTCTACAAGATTATCAGCGAAATCAGCTTCTGCGTACCACTTGGAATCCCAGTCTTTAATAACGCCGACTCTTATGCCATGAGGATTAACTTTCTGTCCCATAATGTCCTCCTTATCTCTCATTAAGCACGATAGTGATATTGCTCATTCTCTTCTCGATTCTGTAAGCTCTACCCTGTGCTCTAGGTTTAACTCTCTTCATGATTGGGGCGCTGCCTGCGTAGCACTCCTCAACATAAAGGTTCTCAGCCTTCATACCGTTGTTGTTCTCAGCATTGGCAATAGCTGACTTTAATAACTTCTCTATAAGTGTGGAAGCGTATCTTGGGTTGTAAGTTACGATAGCAAGAGCTGTTGTAACGTCCTTACCTCTGATAGCATCTAATACGAAACATGCCTTCTGTACAGATACTCTTGCGTAAGATAACTTAGCAGATGGTCTTGTATCCTTAACGGCATTTCTCTCTCTCTTAATTTTGGATCTATGTCCCTTTGCCATGGATTAAACCTCCTTTCAAATTGTACGAATTAGCGAGACTTTGTCTTCTTCTCGTCTTTTCCATGTCCTCTAAAAGTTCTTGTGGCAACGAATTCGCCAAGCTTATGTCCTACCATATCCTCTGTTACATATACAGGAACATGCTTTCTGCCATCATGAACTGCGATTGTATGTCCAACCATCTGAGGGAAAATTGTAGAACGGCGTGACCAAGTCTTGATAACTGACTTCTGTCCGGATTCGTTCATAGCAGCTACTTTCTTAAGTAAGCTCTCATCTGCAAATGGTCCTTTTTTAAGTGAACGAGCCATTGGTTCATTACCTCCTATTATTTAAAGTTCTTACCGTCTCTTCTTCTTACGATAAGCTTGTTAGACTGCTTGTTGTTCTTTCTGGTCTTGAGACCAAGTGCCGGCTTGCCCCATGGTGTTACAGGACCCGGACGACCGATACCGGTCTTACCTTCACCACCACCGTGTGGATGGTCGTTAGGGTTCATTACGGAACCACGAACAGTTGGACGGATACCCATATGTCTCTTACGTCCAGCCTTACCTAAGTTGATGAGGCTGTGGTCACCATTGCCGAGTGTACCGATTGTAGCACGGCAGTTGATTGGAACCATTCTCATTTCGCCTGATGGAAGTCTGAGTGTTGCATACTTGCCTTCCTTAGCCATAAGCTGAGCTGAGTTACCGGCTGCACGAACGAGCTGTCCGCCCTTGCCAGGATATAACTCAACGTTGTGTACCTCTGTACCTACAGGAATCTCAGAAAGTGGTAAGCAGTTACCAACTCTAACCTCTGCGCCTGCACCGCTCATAACTGTCATGCCGTCTGTTAATCCTGCAGGAGCAAGGATGTAAGCCTTCTGACCATCTGCGTAAGCGATAAGTGCGATATTTGCTGTTCTGTTTGGATCGTACTCAATGCCAAGAACCTTAGCAGGGATACCATCCTTATTTCTCTTAAAATCTATTACTCTGTACTTCTTTCTGTTTCCACCGCCGCGGTGTCTTACAGTAATCTTACCCTGGTTGTTACGACCAGCGTTCTTCTGAAATGATACTAATAATGACTTCTCAGGAGTGCTCTTTGTAATCTCGGAGAAATCAGAACCAGTCATGTTTCTTCTAGAAGGTGTATATGGGTTGTATGATTTAATTCCCATTATATTCTCTCCTTTCGACTATCTGTCAAATTTTATCAGGTTCGTCTGCGAACCTATAAGTGTCAAGGTGCTTCGCACCCGGATAATTAAAGACCAGCGAAAATCTCGATATCAGCGCTGTCAGCCGTAAGCTGAACAATTGCCTTCTTCTTCTTTGCTGTCTTGCCGTATGTCATTCCTCTTCTGCGGGTCTTGCCGTCAAGGTTCATTGTGTTAACGCCTGCTACCTTAGTACCTGCGAACATCTTCTCAACAGCTTCCTTAATCTGAGTCTTGTTAGCTTCAGGATGAACAAGGAATGTGTACTTCTTTGCAGCCATGTCAGCCATGCTCTTCTCAGTAACAACCGGCTTTAAAATCACATCATAATACATTAAGCTTGCCATTATGCATACACCTCCTGGATTGTTCCAACAGCTTCCTTAGAAACAACCATTGTGTCGTACTTGAGAATGTCATATACGTTGATTGTGTCAGCTGTTGCTGTCTTAACGTCAGGAATGTTTCTTGCTGAAAGAATAACATTCTTGTCGTCGTCTGCTGTTACTACCAATGCCTTAGCAACCTTTAAGTTGTTAAGTACATTTACCATATTCTTTGTCTTAATCTCGTTGAAAGTAAGTCCCTCAACTACGATAAACTTCTTATCCTCTACTCTTGATGTAAGAGCTGATAATAAAGCTGCTCTCTTCTCTTTCTTGTTCATCTTGAAAGAGTAATCTCTTGGCTTCGGAGCAAATACAACGCCGCCGCCCTTCCACTGTGGAGCTCTGATGGAACCCTGTCTTGCATGACCTGTTCCCTTCTGCTTCCATGGCTTTCTTCCGCCGCCACGAACCTCTGCACGAGTCTTAGCACTCTGTGTTCCCTGACGGTTATTTGCAAGCTGGCTCACAACTGCCATGTGTACTAAGTGCTCATTAACTTCTACACCGAATACAGCATCGTTAAGCTCTATTGTGCCAACTTCTTTGCCTTCAATATTATAAACAGATACGTTTGCCATCTGTGTGTCCTCCTTCCTTAACAGCACTACTTCTCAAATTTTACAGTCTCTTTGATTGTTACGAGAGACTTCTTAGGTCCCGGTACAGCACCCTTAACTAAGATTAAGTTGTTCTCAACATCAACCTTAACAACCTCAAGGTTCTGAATCGTGATCTTCTTATTTCCCATATGACCAGGCATTCCCTTGCCCTTGAATACTCTACCCGGAGTAGTTGCGGAGCCGTTAGAACCCTGATGTCTGTGGAACTTAGAGCCGTGTGCCATAGGTCCTCTGGACTGGCCTAATCTCTTGATTGCGCCCTGGAAGCCCTTTCCCTTGGAAATTGCTGTTGCGTCAACCTTGTCACCAGCTGCGAAGATGTCTGCCTTAATCTCATCCTTTACAGAATAATCAGCAGCGTTCTCAAAACGGAACTCCTTAACATACTTCTTGCTTGTAACGCCGGCCTTCTCAAAGTGACCCTTTAAAGCCTTGTTAACACCATGTCTGTTTCTGATTTCTTTCTTGCCGCTCTTGTCTTTTGCTACAACCTTTTCCTTAGCATCAACAAAACCAACCTGTACTGCTGCGTAACCGTCGTTCTCAACTGTCTTAACCTGTGTTACCACACAAGGACCAGCCTGAAGAACAGTTACCGGAGTGAGAACTCCGTCTTCGTTGAAAATCTGTGTCATTCCAACCTTTGTTGCTAAAATAGCTTTCTTCATTGTCTTACCTCCTGTTTAATCTACAGCGGACCCCGAATATTTTGGGGTCATCCTAGAACAGTTAAATATAAGTGGAACAAATTCGGTAAAAAGTGTTGCTTCTATATTAAACCCTTCAGGACTTCTTAATTAATTCTTATTGACATTCAATTATTTCATCTTGATGTCAATGTACACACCTGCCGGCATCTCTAAACGAGATAATGCATCAACAGTCTTCTGTGATGGAGTAATGATATCGATGAGTCTCTTATGAGTTCTCTGCTCAAACTGCTCTCTTGAATCCTTGTACTTATGAACAGCTCTGAGGATTGTAACAACTTCCTTCTTAGTAGGAAGAGGTACCGGTCCGCTCACCTGAGATCCTGTCTTCTTAACAGTCTCGATAATCTTCTTGGCTGACTGATCTACTAACTGATGATCGTAAGCCTTCAATGTGATTCTCATTACTTGACTTGCCATAAAAAAAGCCGCCTCCTTTTCGCACTATAAATCAGTACGACAAGTGGTGACTGTACACATGCCCGCGCGTATCCTCTGCTCATTTACACACAAATGTGCATACTTTTCGTGCAGTAAAATCCTTCGCGTTCTCTGCCCTAAAGAACCCTCTTCGGCAGATTTTTAACTTGTACAGTGACTTGTCGCCAGTTTCCTAACTTGACATTCGCTCCACGGAACACCTGCAATTAATGCAGCAACCTCTCGCTTCTACGCTATCAATGTCACAGCAAGTGATATATTACTATATATCTCCGGAAAATGCAAGTACTTTTTTGAATTTTTTTAAAATATTTTTGCGGCTCATTTTTGTAATGCAATTTCTTACAACGGTGCCATGTGTATCATAGCATATCGCGTAAAAAATTGCAACACCAATATTACATTATATATAGAAGAAACTCATTATCTGTTTCTTCTTGCCACACTTTCGCTGATAGTATATAATAATATCGAGGTTCAAAAAGTCAGAAGTCCTATACAAGCTTGCTTGGAAGAGGATTTTTGACTTTTTGAACCGCCAAAAACATGAGCAAGCAGCCATTTTTCAAAAAATGTGCGGATTGCGAATGTTTTTGAGAATTGCGGGAGCACATAGTGCGGAGCAATTCGTGATATGAGATTAGCAGCAGGAAAGGATTATCAAAATGTGGATTGCAGATAAATGGAAGGATTATGAGGTGATGGATACCTCATCCGGAGAAAAGCTTGAACGTTGGGGAGATTATACACTTGTCCGTCCGGATCCTCAGGTAATATGGAACACGCCTAAGAAGGCAAGAGGCTGGAAGAATATGAACGGCCATTATCATAGAAGCAGCAAGGGCGGCGGAGAATGGGAGTTCTTCGACCTTCCGGAGCAGTGGTCAATTGACTACGACGGTGTCGGCGGAAAGCTCACCTTCAACCTCAAGCCGTTCTCGTTTAAGCACACGGGGCTTTTCCCGGAGCAGGCTTCTAACTGGGATTGGTTCGGAAAGAAGATAAAGGATGCCGTCGCATCAGGAAGAGAAATCAAAGTTTTGAACCTTTTTGCATACACGGGTGGTGCAACTCTCGCTGCTGCCTCCGCCGGAGCCAAGGTGACACACGTTGACGCCGCAAAGGGAATGGTAAGCTGGGCGAAGGAGAACGCCGTATCCTCCGTTCTTGGCGATGCCCCCATCCGCTGGCTTGTAGATGACTGCGGCAAGTTCGTTGAGCGCGAGATACGACGCGGCAACAAGTACGACGGAATCATAATGGATCCTCCTTCATACGGCAGAGGTCCTAAGGGTGAGATATGGAAGATTGAGGATTCAATATATCCTTTCATACAGCAGACGGAACAGCTCTTAAGCGATGATCCTCTGTTCTTCCTCATCAACTCATACACAACAGGTCTCGCACCGTCGGTTCTCACATACATGATTTCGACAGCCATCATTCCAAAGCATGGCGGAAGCGTTGAATCCGGAGAACTAGGGCTTCCTGTATCCGGAAACGGACTTGTGCTCCCTTGCGGCGCAAGCGGAAGATGGAGCAGATAATGTACGGATATTATTATCACTCAATAAGTGACCTGTATATCCTCGGCATTATATTAATAATTTTCGGCATCGCCAACCTGCTTGGTCACGGACGAACACCCGGGACATACAAGAGCTATTATTATGTCCTCCGCTACAGAAAGCGCAACGGGCTCATCCGCCTCATATCCGGCATACTGCTGATTATTATTTGTGCATTGTCCAAAAGCATAGGCAATACCGCCTCTGCAGTGATGCTCCTGCTGCTTACGGCTACCATAATCATTCTTACAATCATCAATGAAAAGAGCATCAAATGATTTATAATTAAAAACATCTGCACTTTAATGCTGAAAAGGGCTGCCACCATAAAATCCGGTGGCAGCCCTTCTTATTCTGCATATCTCCTATTCCTAGAAGCCAAAAAGCCCCTTCTTAACGTAAGGCTCCCTGCTTATTCCTGTTACAGTGTAGCCTGTTGCATCGATTGTTGACTTAATCTGCTCGTCGGTAAGTCCCTCCTCGGCAATTATGACAGTCTCCTTCTTAGCATGTGATGATGATACCTTCTTCACTTTGAGCGCATTCCTTACCGCATCGTTTACATGTGCCTCGCAGTGACCGCACATCATTCCATCAACACCAACCGTAATCTTTTCCATAATCTTTTACCTCTTTCCTTTTTATTATATGCTTTTATATTTATAACAACCAAGCAGTTGTGCATATTCCATATATACGCAGCCCACGACATAAACATATTTTCCTTCGTATTGCCGCATTACAGACATACGTCAAAACTTAAATGTGTATAACGGGGTTGGTTATATCATATTGCGGCTTTTGGGAGAAACTTAGATATTCTCAGGGCTCTGCTCTCTGTACAGCCAAAGTCAGCAGGGACGCTAGCTTAGATGCAATGCATACAAGGACGTATGCTTTGCATCGTTGGCGGACATTGTTGTAATATATATCAGAGCCCCTAGAATATCTTGTTTCGTACAATGGAGTCAATATGTATATAACCAACTCCATTATACACTCGAAAAATTAATTCTGTATATTGCAATGCTTCAATTCTTGAATAGGTTCAACCTCAGCGCATTCGTCACCACACAGAAGCTCGACAGGCTCATTGCAGCCGCTCCGAACATCGGGTTGAGTGTCCATCCGAAAATCGCTATCCAGACACCCGCCGCAAGCGGTATTCCGATGATATTGTATATGAACGCCCAGAACAGGTTCTCATGTATATTGCGGAGTGTTGCGCGGCTGAGGCGGATTGAAGTCACCACATCACTGAGTCTGCTCTTCATGAGCACCACATCCGCGGCATCTATCGCAATGTCTGTTCCCGCTCCTATCGCAAGACCGATGTCAGCCGAGGTGAGCGCCGGAGCATCGTTGATTCCGTCTCCGACCATGATTACCTTACCTCTCGACTTTAAGCTCTCGACAACCGATGCTTTGCCGTCAGGAAGTACGCCCGCAATCACCTCATCGACTCCCGCCTGCGTTCCTATGGCCTTGGCTGTCTTTTCATTGTCGCCCGTGAGCATAACCACATGTATGCCCATGTTCTTTAACTGCTTTATTGCTGCAGGGCTGTCCTCCTTTACGACATCCGCAACCGCGATAACCCCGAGAAGTCTGTCATCCTCGGCAAAGAACAGTGCCGTCTTTCCCTCATCGGCAAGCTTCTCAGCCGTAGCCACAAGCTCATTTACATTGCCCGCACTCTGCTTACCTTCGCCATCGCTGTTTGCCGCGGTCATCTTTTCAATAAACTTTAAATTTCCTCCGGCAAGCTTATGTCCGTCAAGAACACCGCTCAATCCGTTACCCGGAACAGCCGTAAAGTCATCAACGGCTCCCATGGTCTTTGTCTTTTCATATAATGCCGCATCTGCCTCAACACCCGCAATTACCGCCTTTGCAAGCGGATGCTCGCTCTTTCCTTCAAGTGCATAAGCCTTCAAAAGAAGCTCCTCGCGGCTAAATCCCTCTGCCGGGAGCACATCTGTTATCACAGGTGTGCCGTTGGTGATTGTTCCCGTCTTATCAAGGACAACTACCTTTGCCTTGCCCGTCTCCTCAAGCGATACGGCTGTCTTAAACATTATCCCGTGCTTTGCTCCCACGCCGTTACCAACCATGATTGCCACAGGCGTTGCAAGTCCAAGTGCACACGGACAGCTTATCACGAGCACAGAGATTGCTCTTGCAAGTGAATAACCCAACGCATGTCCCGTCAGCATCCACACTATAAATGTAACAACGGCGATTCCGATTACAACGGGAACGAACACTCCCGACACCTTGTCGGCTGCCTTCGCGATAGGCGCCTTTGTTGCAGCCGCGTCGCTGACCATCTTTATAATCTGCGAAAGTGTCGTGTCCTCCCCAACTCTTGTCGCCTCACAGACGATATAGCCAAGCTGATTGACCGTTGCAGCCGACACCTTATCGCCCTCCGCCTTGTCTACCGGAAGGCTCTCACCCGTGAGCGCAGCCTCATTTACCGCGGTTGTGCCCTCTACGATGATTCCGTCAACGGGAATACTCTCACCCGGATGCACGATGAACAAATCGCCCTTGTGAACCTGCTCGACAGGCACCATCACCTCGGCACCGTCCTTTTTTATGATTGCGGTCTTAGGTGCAAGCTTCATAAGACCTTTGAGGGCGTCCGTCGTTCTTCCCTTGGATATGGACTCAAGCATCTTGCCGACCGTTATAAGTGTGAGTATCATCGCCGCCGACTCAAAGTAAAACTCGTGCATATAGCTCATGACCGCGTCCGCATCGCCTTTCAGCTGCGCATCCGTCATCGCATAGAGTGCGTACACGCTGTAGACATACGACGCCGCGGAGCCGAGCGCAACGAGCGTGTCCATATTCGGTGCGCCGTGCGCAAGACTCTTGAAGCCGCTAATAAAAAACTTCTGGTTGATAACCATAATCATAGTTGTCAAAAGAAGCTGAGTAAGTCCCATGGCAATATGATTCCCATTCATAAAAGACGGAAGCGGCCAATTCCACATCATATGTCCCATCGAAATATACATAAGCGGAATCAAAAGCACCACCGAAGCCACAAGACGCTTTACCATAATCGGTGTCTCCCTGTCCTTTAACATATCCTCATACTCGGATGTGCTTCCGGTCTGAGCCCCTTTTTGTGTCTTATCCTTTTTGAGTGAAGCCCCGTACCCGGCAGCCTTCACCGCATTTATAATGTCCGAGCTGCTTGCCGTGCCTTCAACACCCATCGAGTTAGTCAAAAGACTTACTGAACACGACGTCACTCCCGGTACCTTCGCCACAGCCTTCTCAACTCTCGCTTGACAGGCGGCACAGCTCATACCCGTAACCTTGTATTGTTCCAAATTTCATATCTCCTTTCACTACCGCATAAGCTTCTGTATAACCCCCACAAGCTCATCCACAACCTCATCATTCCCTTCGCGGATATTCTCCGCCACACAGGTTCTTATATGATTTCCGAGAAGAACCTTATTGAAGCTGTTGAGTGCAGCATTAATTGCAGCAACCTGAATAAGCACATCAGTACAGTATGCATCCTCCTCAATCATACGTTCAACGCCCCTTACCTGTCCCTCTATGCGCTTCAAACGGTTTAGCAAGTCCTTGTATTCCTTCTCAGAGCGTTCCTTATGTTTATCACAACAGTTGCATTTTTGCTCTGTCTTATTGCCACATGCCGGGCAGTTGTCTTTATTATTACCCATATCAAGCTCCTGTTCTTCTTAGATTATACCCCCGTCGGGTATCTGTGAGTATAATATACCCTCTGTAGGTATTTTGCAAGATTTTTTTAAAAATTTTTTTGAATAATTCTCCTATATGTGTTATTATGAGATATCAAGGGCAAAATGGCAGAAATCCGTTCGTGCCTGCACGGTTATGCTTTTGAACTTAAAACCTATATCATATGAGAAAGGTCGATTTTTAATGTATCAAGCACTGTTAATCCTTCAATATATAGGCATAATCGCCATCTTCTTTGAAATTCTCTATGTTGTACGGCAGAGAAGCTCAAGATTACAGACTCTTCTGCTGCTTGTAATGTTTTTTACACTCATCAATATAGTGGGCTATACTCTTGAAATGACAGCCGACACCAAGGAACTCGCAATGCAGACCTTGAAGATTACATATATAGGAAAACCTTTTATCTTGTTTTCATTATATCTGTTTGTCATGGAATATTGTGGGTCCAGCGTATCAAAGACACTTAGAAATGTATTCTTTTTAATATGCCTCACAATAACTTCACTCGTATTCACAAATGAACATCACATGCTTTTTTATTCATCGGTCGGTTTCACACAGGATGGTCTTTTTCCCCACGTAATACTTGGTCACGGCATACTGTACAATATATATACAATTTTCCTCTGCTACTATTTTATAGGAATGATAATCGTATGCATAAAGAAATACAAAAAGACGGAATCCGCCATAATCCGCAAACAGCTTCTCCTTCTATTGACGCTGATTATATTCAGCATTGTGTGTCTTGCCGCATACCTTGCCGGTCTTACTAACGGATACGATGCCACTGCAATCGCATACCTTGTCGCGGTGTTCTTTTTCGAGCGTCTTATGCGCAGATACGGTCTTTTCGACACACTGACTCTGGCCAAGGATGAAGCAATAGACCATATGAAAAACGGTCTGATAGTAACAGATTTATACGGCAACAAGGTGTATTCCAACGCCGAAGCCGACAAAGTCCTGCAATGTGTCAGAGAATTAGGACATAAAAACAAGCCGCTTGAATATCTAAAGGAGCTTGCCACACAGTCAAAACCGCTTTTCATAAGCCAGAAGCTTGCCCCTGACCTCGAGGAGATTTCCGGAAACGAAAATTATGTCTATGATCTGTCTCTTCGTGACATACAGCATGACAAAATGAATTATGGTCAAATGTTAATCATAACTGAAAATACCGGCCACTACTATTACACTGAAAGACTCCAAAACGAGGTCGCAAAGAAGACAAAAGAAGTTATTCTCATGCAGCGAGAGATTGTCGGAAGCTTTGCTGCGATCATAGAGGCGCGTGACGGAATAACGGGACTGCATATCAAGAACACAGGCAACCTTGTGAGGGTACTTGTAAATATAATGGCAGAGGATGACCGCTACAACAGCATAATTACAACCGATTACGCACAGATGGTCGCCGATGCCGCACATCTTCACGACATCGGAAAGGTTGCAATTCCTGACAGCATATTACAGAAAAAAGGCAAGCTGACCGACGAAGAGTTTGCCGTTATGAAAACCCACCCTCAGGAAGGCGCCAAGATTCTTGATAATACCATCAAGGGGTTTGAGAGCGATGCATATTACCAGATTGCCCATGACATGGTACTCTACCATCATGAGCGCTATGACGGCAATGGCTATCCAACCGGCATAGGCGGCACCGATATTCCTTTAGCTGCAAGAATAATGGCTGTTGCCGATGTGTATGAGGCTCTCCGCTCTAAGCGTCATTATAAAGACGGATTTCCAAAAGAAAAGTCCATGGTCATTATACGTGAGAATATCGGAACGCAATTTGATCCTGACATTGCAGCAATATTCCTCGACCATATTGATGAGATGGAAGCCGTACTTGACACAGGCGATGCCTGAAACTTTTCCTGAATCAAAAATGACAGCGTGAACTTTATTTAATCACTTTTAATCATAGTTCACACTGTCATTTTTATGTTAATATATACATCTTAAAGTGCTTTAATTCCGAACTCCTCAGGAAGGAATCTTGGACATACATTCTCCGATGAGGTTATAACCGATGCTGCAAGCCTGCTTCCAATCTCCACCGACTCAGCAAGTGTCTTTCCGTAGGTAAGTCCGCTTGCAACACCTGCACAGAACGCATCACCTGCACCCGTCGTATCCTTAACCCTCACTCTCTGAGGCGGACATATTCCTTTATCACCGTTCATATCGGCATATACTGCTCCGTTACCACCCATTGTGACAATCATTGCAGGAATCTTTCCAAGAATTACACGCTTTGCAAGAATGTCTCTTAACTCCTCCGGTGACTTTTCCGAATAATCCTCCATGAACAACATTCCGGCCTCGAGCTGGTTACATATAAAGCAATCAAAATGCTTGAGAAAATCACGTCTCTCCACTGCTATACTCATATTGCTGACAACACCATATAGTTTCTTGTCATATTGTTTTGCAAGTGAAACAACCTTCTTGATTATCTCCTTGTCCATATCAACCTCAACTATAATTGAGTCTGCATTCGCAAATATCTCGTCACCCTTCTCGTCAAGAATATCCAATATAGGCATCAGGTTAGGTCTCTGTGAAACGGAACCTGCAAGGTCGCCATTGTGGTCAAACACCGCAAGCCATGTTCCCATTCCACCCGGAATCGTCTGAATATATTCCGTATTCACCTTGTGATTCTTAAGCTTCTTCACAACATCCTCACCCAAAGCACTGTCATCAACAATTCCGACAAAGGTCGGCCGAAGCTCAATGTTCGCTATATCCTCAACTACATTTCTGCTCACACCACCATGTATATATTCTACATGTCCCACATTTCTTCCGTCCGGAATATAGATATCCTCCGGAAATCCCTTGATATCCACAAACACGGCTCCCATAACAACTATTCCCATAACAACCTCGCTTATCCAATGATATTCGCAGTCCGCTTCGCTGCCTGCTCATATAGAATCAATGCTTCGCATCTCACCAGGTACCGGCTTGAACACGGCACACGGCATATAGTTATGGAGCTATTATAAGACATGTTTGTAATTTTGCAAAGCAATATTTTTATAATACCTTGCTTCCGTTTGCCGTCAGCTTGAATCTTGCATCAAAAAACTCGGCTGCATGCCTGCACATCTGCATTCTCCCCAAAAATATATCAAAATAGTCATACATGGTACATATACTCTCATCTATCTGAAGATTGAGTGCTATCTGTTTCTTCTCGGTTGAAATCTTAAGTGCCGATGCTTCCACGGCATAGTTGACTCTGTCATGTATATCATACTGTGCTTTATCCTTCTCTCTCACTCTGTCCCTTCGCACATCAGTCTTATCCGCAATAATGAGCGCCGCAGATATTATGTCCACGGCTCCGCCGGTCGACTCGTCATGATTTGCTATGGCGGACACCACCGTAACACGGTCTTCAAGACTCATATCCGTGCGCTGCAAAAGTTCATTGGCAAGCAGTGCTCCATATTCCGCATGATTCTTTCGATTGATTGAATTTCCTATATCATGCATATATCCGGCAATCTTCACAAGCTCGATATCGTGCTCCGTACAGCCGAACTTCTCGAGTATCATAGCTGCCCTCTCTGCGACAAGCGTGCAGTGAACCTGCGAATGATCCGTGTAGCCCAACACGCCCAGATTATCATTTCCCTTTTTTATATACGCGTTAATTTCTTTATTTTTTCTTATTTCCTTGTATGTCATATCTGCCTCGTTTCCCGTAAAATTGCCTTGTTGACTCATCATGGTATGGCTTTGCAGCCATTCTGACTACAAGTATATAGCTGCGAATCTAAAAACTATCATCATTTTAATGTAAAATGCATGTAAAGTTTTATATTAGCAGCATTGAGTCATAGTATTTGAAGTCACTGTCAAAAGCTTCTATTTTGAATAGACTGCGTCATTTTTTGAAAGAAGATACATGCAATACTGATTCATGCTGATTCCTTCTCTCTTAGAATGTTCAGCAAGAGAACGGTGAAGGCTGCGCGGAATCCTGAGCTTAAACTGTCCCGAATAATCCTCTAGGCTATCCGGCTCATGAATTTCTATACCTTCTTCAAAAGCAACCTCTAACCATGCTTTCTTGGCATCTAGGGCATTTGCAACTGCTGACTCTACTGTTTCCCCGCAAGTGATACATCCCGGTAGTTCCGGAAAGGAAGCCACGAAACCTCCCTCATCCTTATCTTCCACAATTTCCATGCGATAATTCATTGTCAAATAATCATTCAGCGTTCTCATCATTCACCGCCTCACTTTCCACAATTTGCTTTACCATCTCAACATATACTTTTTTGATGGGCTCATGCTTGGGTATCGTAATCGGCTGACATACGGCTTTTCTAAAAGTGTAATGGCTGCTCCCTCCTTTTGGTGCATTCATCACATATCCGTAGCTTTCCAACACCTTACGCAATTCATCAAATCGGAGGTCTTTTGATAAAGTACAGATTTTCGTCAATAGTTTATCCCACTTTGACATTCTGAATACCTCCTATCTGCATTATATGTGGTGTCACATTTGGTGTCAACACTTTCAAGCCTGCTTTTTTCCCTGCCACCGCCAAATCAGCAGCTATCGCACTGTTACTAATTACTGCCATTTAATATACCTCCTGTAATTGTATATTGCAGGAGATACACATACCGCCTATATCATCACGGCAGCATCCGTTGTCCCCTGCTAAGCTAATGGAATACAAGCATAGACCTCTGAATATCCGCCATGAAATACATTCATACGCTATCTGAAAAAAGAAATTAAGAATTTCAAGAAATATGCTTTGATAGAACATTAGCATATTTTATCCCCATTGTCAATATCCTGTATGATACCTGTTCAAAAAAAAGAGCTCCCGCACCGGAAATCTCTTTCCGACACGGGAGCCCTGTTAATTACCGTCTTAAATTATTGAGTATATTACTCTGCGTCCTCTTCCTTCTTGTCATCGACAATCTGGATATGAACCTCACGGAGCTGCTTTTCTGTAACTGTTGCAGGCGCGCCCATCATGACATCCTGTGCGTTCTTGTTCATTGGGAACGGAATGATTTCACGGATGCTCTCCTCGCCTGCGATGAGCATTACCATACGGTCAACGCCCGGCGCAATACCTGCGTGTGGAGGTGCTCCGTAGCAGAACGCATTGTACATTGCAGGGAACTTAGCCTTAACATCATCCTCGCCAAGACCTACAAGCTTGAATGCCTTAATCATAATCTCAGGATCATGGTTACGGACGGCACCCGATGAAAGCTCAACACCGTTACATACAAGGTCATACTGATATGCCAGAATGTCGAGAGGATTCATTGTGTCAAGAGCCTCTGCTCCGCCCTGTGGCATTGAGAACGGATTGTGGCAGAACTCAAGCTCGCCTGACTCCTCACCAATCTCGTACATAGGGAAGTCAACTATCCAGCAGAACTCATAGCACTCCTTCTTCATGTATCCGTCAAAGCTGTTACCGATAGCCTTCCTGATAACTCCGGCTGTCTTCTGTGCCGTCTTTAAATCGCCCGCTGCAAGTGCAACGAAATCACCGTTCTTAAGACCAAGTGCCTTAACTACCGCATCCTTGTGCTCCTGAACGAACTTAGCGATACCGCCGACAAGCTCGCCGTTCTCATCAATTCTGAAATAGTAAGCCTTCTGTCCGCTCACAACCTCAATATCAGCACATAGCTTATCAATCTGCTTTCTCGTACCTGTGAAGTTCTCTGCAACCACAGCCTTAACCTTATTTCCCGCAAATGGACCGAAGCCGCAGTCTGCAAGAACGTCTGTAGCGTCCTGCACAATAAGGCTGATACGAAGATCCGGCTTATCCGAGCCGTACTTGTCCATAGCCTCAAGGTAAGGTATTCTCTTGAATGGTGGCTTGGAAGCCTCATTGTAGATTCCGTATCTTGCGAAGATTGGAGGAAGAACGTCCTCAAGTATCTCGAATACATCCTCCTGATTTGCAAATGCCATCTCCATATCAAGCTGATAGAACTCTCCCGGTGAACGGTCAGCTCTGGCGTCCTCATCTCTGAAGCAAGGCGCTATCTGGAAATATCTGTCAAAGCCCGATGCCATAAGCAGCTGCTTGAACTGCTGCGGTGCCTGTGGAAGTGCGTAGAACTTACCCGGATGATTTCTTGCCGGTACAAGGTAGTCTCTTGCGCCCTCAGGTGATGAACATGTAAGTATAGGAGTTGTAATCTCCATAAAATCATGTCCTATCATCGCAGCACGAAGGTCTGCAACAATCCTGCTTCTCAATATAATTCTTGACTTGACATCCGGATTACGAAGGTCAAGGTATCTGTACTTAAGTCTTACGTTCTCATCCGCATCCTTCGAATGATTAATCTGGAACGGAAGCTCGTTGTACTGGCACTTTCCAAGAACCGTAATCTTAGAAGGAACAACCTCGATATCGCCCGTAGGTATCTTGCTGTTCTTGGAGCTTCTCTCTCTTACTGTTCCAACTATCTCTATAGTTGACTCGTAGTTAATTCCTGCCAACTGCTCCATCTGTTCTTCTGTCTCGGCGACAATCTGTGTCGTGCCGTAGAAGTCTCTCAAAATCAGGAAGCCAAGATTCTTGCTCACCTGACGGAGATTCTCGTACCAGCCGACAAGCTTAACCTCTTCACCGACATTCTCCAGTCTTAACTGACCACAATTATGTGTACGTCCCTGCATGTTTTTTTCCTCTTTGCTATAATTTTCATGGCAAAACCATTTCACACACAAAAGCCTTGTCCGCAGGCGTTTTCGCGATGCATGATTCTGTCTGGTATCTTTCGCTATTATAGCATTACCGTGAAACGCCGTCAACCACAATGCTTTCACTATCTGAGTTGTCTGAGGGTTCCAAATTGGAATCTGCTTTTTCGGCATATTCCTGTTCCAGTTCATCCGCCAGATATACGTCACTCATGCAGTGCATATCGGATACACCGTCACGAACCAGCTTATACACATCGGAGTGATAAAAAAACCAATGCCGCATCCAGCGAAATTCCCTGCCTCTTTGCAAAGCACTCAATGACGCGGCTGTATTTTTTCTGAAGCAAAATCGGATTTACCATCATACGTAATTCCCCCCTTTACTTTATTTTAACCAATGTCACTTTTGCTATCATAGCACAAAAATTTGTACAACACAATCAGGATTGCATTTTGAGAGCCCATATAATAATGCTCATGTGCTATAAAGCAACACACATATTTACAGACAGCAGCCCTCTACTCTGAAATTTTGTTGCATTAGCGTAGTTTTTGAGCGAATGTTATTTGTGGTTGACAGATTTCCAACCATTATTGGTAGAATAACAGGCTATGATTTTGTTATAATCAAGACACGATTAAAAACAAAGGAGCTTTAGAGTATGAATTTTAATGAAAAACTGATTTCTTTGAGAAAATCCAAAGGGCTGTCACAAGAAGAACTGGGGGCAGAATTGAATGTGTCAAGACAAACAGTTTCAAAATGGGAAAGCTGCCAGTCTTATCCCGATTTTCAACGGCTGGTATTGTTGAGTGATTTCTTCGGCTTGACGTTAGATGAACTTGTTAAGGACATTGATGTGCAGGAAGTACGGGAAAAAAACTTAAATAGTGAACGGCTAAATTCCATATACAGTGATGTAGAAAACGCCAAGAAAATCATTAAACGGGGAATTATCATCGGAGGCAGCATTGCCGCTGTTCTTCTGATTGTTGTGATTGTTTTGATTTTTAGCTTTGTATATTGATAGCTATATTTCAAGAAGGGGGATACCATTATTTGTTGAACACATATTGCTTTCTATTCAACTAATAATATTAATCAAAGGTATATAATTTTAGGGAACTTTTTTATTAATTTTTACTCTTAAAGTTCCCTAAAATTATTGACAATTAGGGAACTTTTCTTATAAAATATCTTATAAAAGTTCCCTAAAGGAGTACAGCTATGAATAATTTTAACGAAATTCAGTCTTTGCTTCAGGAAAAAGCCGAACTACAAGCACGAATTAATCTTATTCCATACGATGGCAGTCCGGAAATAAAGGAAAATGCAAGCGGCAAATATCTTTATATAAGAAAGCGTATCGGCAGTCGTCTCACATCGACATACGTTGATGTTTATTCCGATGACTTATATCAGCTTTTATTACGTAATGCCCGTGAACTCAGGGAATTAAAAAAGAGTGCAAGAAAAATCGAGAAAAAATTGGCTGAAATCGGTTATGAATCTAACACTTTAAATGCGCGGGTTATTCAGAATTTAGATTTTGCAAGAGCAAACATGAAATCCAACATATATGACCAAGCTGTGTTAGAGGGTGTAGCTACATCATTTCCTCAGACAGAGGACATTATAGATAACGGCACTGTTAACGGTATGACTGCAAATGATATTCAAAAAATATTAAATCTCAAACACGCATGGGAATTTATTTTAGATTCCGATGTCATACAGGCTCAGTCGGATTATTATCTGCTATGCCATATTGCAAAACTGGTCAATGAAGGTTTCTTCTCTGATGGCGGACGAATACGCGGTATCCCCGTTACAATTGGAGGAAGTTCTTATAAACCTCCAATCCCTGTTGAGTCAATTGTAAAGGAAAAATTTCACGAAATACTGACATCAAAAAAGTCTGTAATCGATATTGCCGTAGAGCTCTGTATGTACAGCATGAAAACACAGATTTTTATTGATGGAAACAAACGAGCCTCCGTAATATTTGCCAATCACTATTTAATAGCACACGGTCAAGGATTGTTAGTAATTCCGGAAGAGCACGTTCCGGAATTTAAGAAAAAACTTATTGCATATTACGAAGGTAAAGATATTGACGATATAGGCTCGTTCCTAAAAGAAAAATGCTGGAAAAATTTTTAAAAAAGGACTATATTCCATACACAGTTCAACAATAATGGTATGACAATCCTGCGATTTAATACATGTTTGCGCAGCATTCCATATCATTTCATAACCAATTTAACGCAATAACAGTAGGACAATCCTGCGATTTAATGCCTGTTTGCACAGCATTTCATATCATTCCATACACAGTTCAACAATAATGGTATGGCAATCCTGCGATTTAACGACAGTTTTAGCAGGATGTCATACCATTATTTGTTGAACGTCCGTTATATGATAATTTTATCTCTATGATGCCCTTATTGCACCACCCCGTCCTTTATCACCAGCACCCTGTCCGCAAAATCCGCCATCTGCCGATCGTGCGTCACCATAACTATGGTCTGCCCGAACATGTCGGACGCATTGCGGAGAAGTGCTGCGACCTCGGATGAGGTCTCGGCATCGAGATTTCCCGTAGGTTCATCGGCAAGAATCACGGCAGGATTGTTGACAAGCGCCCTCGCAAGCGACACTCTCTGCTTCTCACCGCCGGACATCTCGAACGGAAACTTGTCCCTGCAATGCTCAATGCCTAGCTTTTCCATAATCTCAATCACTTCTTCCCTGTCCTCGCGCCTTTTGTCGAGGTGCACGGGAAAAACTATATTCTCGTAAGCCGTGTACTCCGGGAAAAGGTTGTAGTCCTGATACACGAAGCCTATATTTCTTCTCCTGAACTCGGAGAGCTGCTTATCGGAGAGCTTCGTACCTCCGTCGTATATGTCCGCTCCGCCAATCTTTACCGTGCCCTCATCCGGAACATCGAGCGTTCCAAGTATCCTTAAAAGTGTCGATTTTCCCGAACCGCTCTTTCCGATTATCGCTGCAAATTCGCCTCTCTCAAACGCAACACTGCAATTTCTAAGTGCCCTGACCGGGACTCTGCCCTCATAAGTCCTTGACACATTCACTGCCTCTAAAACAATATCCTTTCCCATATTAATACCGGTCCTTTCCAAAAGTCATATTTATACTCCTGCATACTGCAAGCATTGCTTGCAGTACTGCCACCAATAAGTAGTTTGAAAGTTTTTCTTTCAAACTTTCATTCCCGAATGCCTCGCATTTTACAGCCTTCCCGCTCTGAGCTCTTTTACCGTCATCACCGTACCCACAATTACAAATACAATGATAATCACCGCAACAATCACAAAGTTCCACTCATACGGAAGGTCTAAGAGCTGTATCGGAACCAGCTTCAGCCCCTCCTTCGCCGTCGAGTATGTGAATATCCTGCCAAGACGGTGCGATGTCAGCCATCCACCCGTAATTGCGGTTTTTTTTATCTGATTTGCATAGACAAAACCATATATCACCACAAAAACAGGAATCGAAGCAAGCATCGACAAGCCGTCCTTTGCCGCGTCGCACGCTGACTGTTTTATGAGGAAGCCGTCATCCACACCCTCCTGCTTGTATTTTGCCCTCGCCTCGCGGAGCCCCACAATATCATCCTTCAGGATTGCTATTCTTATGACCGCAAACATGAAAAACAACGCTGCCACAAAGCATCCGTACATAAAAAACTCGTGCATTATGGATTTGTACTCATTTTTCAGTTCGCCATATCTTGAGGTGTAGCTTCCGCCGTTTCTCACGGCGATTATGGACAACTGCTGCGCGATAAATTCGGCATCCCTGTAATTGTCAAATATAAATTCCGCCTGCGTATACTTAAACTCCTTGCCGTCGGCAGCCGCAATCCGCTCTCCGAGTGCTTCTGAGCCGTATATTGTGTAATATTTTCCGCCATAGGGCACGCCGTCCGACACGTTTGCCGGGGTTCCGACAGCCGCAACCTCGACATCTATATTTCCCGATGCTGTCGGGATATGTATTACAGTCCCTGCCGTGAGCGATGAATCCGTCTCCTCCGTGTTAAACAGCACCAGAACCTGCTCCCCGCTCTCGAACTTTTTGCGGTCTGCGCCATCCCACCTGATATTTTTTGCAAACGCCTTCCAGATGTCATAATAATTGCTGCAATAAATTTCCGTAAAAAGCTCCCCGTACTTGTCATCGTACTGCCAATAGCCGTTCTCCGTCCCGTAAACCTTGGTTACCTCGTTTACGGCCTCCCTATAATACTCTGACTGCTCCATTCCTGCCCACGCAAGCTTATGAATCGATACCTTCGCATTATAGTTAAGCACACTGACTCCCTCGACAAGCTCTATGCTCTTGAGCGCCGTTTTCGTAAAGCCCTCATCCGTATCATAAAACGAGGCATTGGTCGACATCACCATCCCGGTCTCTTTGTCCTCGTAATCAATCTGGTAGCTGAAGTCCGAAGGCATATCGATTGTGAAATCATTCACAGCACTTTTAAAGCCTTTATAATATGATATATCCTTATAAATTTTGGTGAAACTGTAGAGCACCACACTGCACACGGCAATTCCTATCACCCTCAAAAGTATTGTCCTTATCGGGTGAAGCGCATTCTGACGCTTTGCCGCATAAGCAGGAGTTATCATTCTTCCGTTCTTTCCGCCGTGTATCTTTTTTCTCAAACGGTTCGCCCTGCGCGCACTTATTTTTCCCTCGCCCTGCACCATGCGCCTGCTCATAAGCGTGGTCTGCGAAGCCAGAACAGCCACAAGCATCGTCAAAAATACCACTCCGACAATCCGCAGCAGCAATGCGACATCAAAAGCAAAAAAGTACTCTATATCCGCCGCTCTGCTCACGAAAATCACAGCCACGGCACATATCAGGTACGCCCCAAGCACGCCTGCCGCTGCCGCCGGGAGCATGGTAAACACACTCTCCTGAATCGAGAACGCCCTTATCTGTCCCTTTGATGCACCTATGCACCTCATAAGATAATACGCGCTCTTTCTACGCCTGTTTTCCTGAATTATTATGTATACCATCGCACAACAGCCAATCACCATGACGGATACTAAAACCCACACATTCGTTACCTCACTGCCCCACAGCACCGCATCATAGACCTTGGCATTGTAGGACATGGCAGCATCGCCCTCCGCAAGCGTCCTTGCAAATTCAGGATTCACATCCGCATACTCGTCCTTGAGACTGTAAAATCCAAAATGAATCTTCTGTGCGTCGAGCGCGGCAAAATCCTCCGCCGACACAATCATGCCCGGCATTCCCGAGCCCGTCGACCACAGATCAAGATAATTGTAGAGGATGCCCGTGACCACATACTGCTTTGTGTGATACTCCTGATTCATGTTTTTTTCGCGGAGTTCACCGTAGTCATAATATTTCCCGTAGCAGACCTCTATCTGCTGCCCGAGCTCATACGAAAGCCCAAGCCTTTCAAGCGCCCCGAGCGTGAGTGCTATCTCGCCCTCGCTCTCAGGCATCCGCCCGTCAAATATCCTTACACGCCCTATATCCGATATATTGTCCGGCAGACTTCCCATATACAGCCCCGTATCATTTGAAAACGCATCCCCGCCGTCATTTAAGTAAATATGCACGCCTCCGAGCACCTCACCCGTCTTTTCCACATAAGGGTGCAGTACTTCCGATGTCGTGGTATATCCTGACTGTTCAAGTATCCAGCTCCCGCACAGCCTTATATTCCTCTGATTTTCGTACTCCTCCATCTGACTGTGATAGAGCAAAAAAGCGGCAAGAAAAAAGCTCACAAGAAATACAATAGCCGATACTCTTATAAGCTCTTTCCTTCGCCGCCGTCTTCCAACACTAATCAAGTCCATAGCCCATGCTCCTCTCTCATTATGGAAAAAATTCTCCTGTCTGTATAATAAGAGCATACACTTCAATTCTTACAGGACTCTTACAGATTCATTTATTTTTATTTTTTCTTTCACATTGTACCTCGGTATGGTAATCTTTATCGTACACCCCGGCTCGTCATCAGTACTATGTACCACAATATCACCTCCGTGTGCCCTCACAACCATATATGCAAGATTCAGACCTATTCCCGTGCTGTCCTTTTTTGAATTTTCACCTACATAATATCGTTCAAACAGCTTCGACATCTCATCCTTATTCACCCCAGGTCCTTCATCCTTTATCTCAAGGCTTACGCGGTCGCTTTGACATGTTCCGCTCAGAATCACCCTGCCATACTCAAGCCCGTTTGACACAATATTATTTACAGCCTGATAAAGCCATTCCTCATCCGCGTCTATCATGCATGATGGCACTCTCTCCACAATAAGGTCATCATTTTCAAGCTCAAGTCTCGTCACCAGTGAAGCTGTATCCACTCTTTTTTTGTTAAAATGAAGCTTTCCGACCCGGAGACGTGCAGAATTTAACAGAAGCATCAGCAACTCCTTCATGTGTTCTATATTCTCAATGCATTTTTCCTTGTGCAGCTCATCCTGCTGCCTGTCTTCCCCGTCAAGCAATTCCAAGTTCACCATTACCGCCGCAAGCGGAGTCTTAAGCTGATGTGCCACATTCTCCATAAATATCTGAATATCCTGCTGCCTGTCGGTATAATATTTCTCCTTTGCCCGCGCATCCTCCGCAAGTCTGTTTATGGTATGCTCATTTTCCGTGTCAGCTATATCATGTCGTCTTCCTCTAATCACAACAATGCATATTATGCCACACAAAATAATCACTGCCACACCGCCGAAAAGCAGCATCGTCCCATAAATATTCAATCTGTTCCACAGACTGAAGGCATCCTGCGTGTATCCGAGATTTTTTGCCGCCTCTATACCCATTGCCGTTTCACTCTGCCCCATGAACATTCCACCCAGCAGCTCCTTTGCAGCATTTTCGTCGTACTCATACACAATTCCGACCATATTCTGCATCTGCCCTGTATAAAACTTCAACATAAAAAGCATGCCGCCAAGAGCCAAAACTCCCATGCAGCATGCAAGACCTATTATAGCAATATCAAAACCTCTGTATTTTCCACTCTTCATTATCTGTCACCCCGTTCATTCCACCTGTAGCCGATTCCTCTGACCGTGTCAATGTATTCCCTGTCATTCCATCTGCCAAGCTTCTTACGCAGACGGCTTACCTCCACTGACAGTGTATTGTCATCCACAAACTCACCGTCAATATCCCACATCAGCTCAAAGAGCCTTTCTCTGGGTATTAGAATACCGGGATTCTCCATAAAAAAGCCAAGCAGCTTAAGCTCGTTTTTCCTAAGCTCCAATTCCTCACCACACTTGTACACTCTCCCCGCCGGCTTATCATATGATAAATCTCCTGCTCTGTATATCTCACTGCTCTTATGATATCTGTTAAGATGCGCCCCGACACGAGCCATAAGCTCACGCTTCCTGAACGGCTTCCCAAGATAATCATTACCGCCCGTCTCAAGTCCTCTCACAACGCTGTCCTCATCGTCAAGTGCCGTCAAAAAGATAACCGGCACATCGCTTCCAAGCTCATCCCTTATATGCTCACATAATCCGAAGCCGCTTCCATCCGGAAGCATGACATCGAGCAGGTACAAATCGGCACCGCCTCCGGCAATGCTTCTCTCAGCCTCCTGCACGCTTCCGCACGCAGTTACATCATATCCGTCCCTTGTAAGAAGCTCGCACAAGCCCTCCCTTATGTCCCTCTCATCCTCAACAACAAGAATCTTTCCCTTACTCATGTGAACCCCCGTAAAGCGGACATTCGCAATCCGCTTTCGCTACTTGCTCATGAACGCAGTCGCTT
>OLGY01000253.1_pt1 | contig 43339 bp, 41 predicted proteins | sample 1605951 | NCBI WGS metagenome assembly OLGY01 (sample SAMN03283280) | human gut metagenome | biome: human-associated habitat; material: feces | host: Homo sapiens | place: Peru | collected 2012
AGCTTTCTGGGAACACACCTGCATAGCAGGTGGTTTATTTTTATTGCCGATACAACAAAAGAACCAGAGTTACAAGTAAACTTGCACTCTGGTTCTTCTATCATTCGCGCACTGCGCTTGTAGTCCGCGATTACTGTGGCTGCTTGCCGATGTATGCGAGGATACCACCATCTACATAGAGGATGTGTCCATTAACTGCATCTGATGCTTCTGAAGCAAGGAATACAGCTGGACCAGCTAATTCTTCTGGCTTTAACCATCTCTCTGCTGGTGTCTTTGCAACGATGAATGAGTCGAATGGATGTCTTGATCCATCTGGCTGTCTCTCTCTTAATGGAGCTGTCTGAGGTGTCTCGATGTAACCAGGTCCAATACCATTACACTGGATATTGTACTTACCATACTCAGAACAAATATTTCTTGTAAGCATCTTAAGACCACCCTTAGCAGCAGCGTAAGCTGATACTGTCTCACGGCCTAATTCTGACATCATTGAGCAGATGTTGATGATCTTACCATGTCCTCTTTCGATCATTGAAGGAATTACTGCCTTTGATACGATGAATGGTGCGTTAAGATCTACGTCGATAACCTGTCTGAACTCAGCAGCTGTCATCTCGCACATAGGAATTCTCTTAATGATACCAGCGTTGTTTACAAGGATATCGATTGGTCCAACTTCCTTTGTAATCTTCTCTACAGTAGCGTTAACAGCTTCTTCGTTAGTAACGTCGCAAACATATCCGTGAGCGTCGATACCAGCTTCCTTATAAGCTGCTAATCCCTTATCTACTAATTCCTGCTTAATATCGTTGAAAACGATTTTTGCACCAGCCTTAGCCATACCACTAGCGATAGCGAAGCCGATACCATATGATGCACCAGTTACAAATGCAATCTTACCTTCAAGTGAAAAATTAACTGACATTTTAATTCTCCTTTTCCTAATAATAATTTATAAATGAAACCCTCTACAGGTTACATTCCTTAGTAAAATATGTACTGACGGATTACTTTAAATCCTTCATGTCTACCCAGTCCATATCATCGAAATCCTGGTTTTCTCCAGCCATTCCCCAGATAAATGCATATGCATGTGTAGCTGATGCTGAATGAATTGACCAGCTTGGTGAAATAACTGCTTCTTCACTTCTCATGATGATATGACGAGTTTCTGTTGGCTCACCCATGTAGTGAACAACGATATCTTCTTCTGGAATCTCGAAGTAGAAATAAACTTCCATTCGTCTGTCATGTGTATGACATGGCATTGTATTCCATACGCTTCCTGGCTCAAGAGTTGTGATACCCATCTCTAACTGGCATGTCTCAACCTGACCTGGTAAAATATACTTTCTGTTAAGACGCTTATTACATCCTTCAACAGAACCAAGCTGAAGCTTGAACTCATCCTTGATATCCTTTTCTGGATCAATAAATACTGTAGGATATGTCTTATGTGCTGGTGTTGAGTTAAAGTAGAACTTAGCTGGCTTAGAAGAATCCTCGCTCTTGAACTTAATCTCCTTAGAACCCATACCAATATAAAGACCATCTCTATATTTAAACTTATATTCAGTACCATCAACGATAACTGAACCGTTGCCACCTACATTAAAGATACCCATCTCACGTCTCTCAAGGAAATATGCAGCCTTAAGTTCAGAACCTGCCTCAAGTGTAAGTTCCTTATTAACCGGCATACATCCGCCTACGATAATACGATCAATCTGGCTGTAAACAAGCTTGAAATCATCAGCTGGGAAAAGATTCTGGATAAGAAAATCATTTCTCAGTCTTTCTGTATCATAACCCTTTACATCTCTTGCGTTAGCACCCTGTCTTACTTCCATCGTAACTCTCCTTTTCAATTCACAAACCTAGGGCAAAGCCCCGTTTGGTGTTTATAATACCACAAAATCCAATTATTTACAACTATTAACCAACTATTCCCTTTATAAGTACATTTTTTTCGACAAATTCCTGCGAAAATGTATACGCATCCTTAATCATTGTTTCTGCTTCTTTAGTCTTTTCTGCATTATCACAGTAAATTCTTGCAATCACATCACCTTTGCTGACTTTGTCGCCTATTTTCTTAGAAAGCACAACTCCAACTGATAAATCAATCACATCGTCCTTGGCTGCCCTTCCGCCTCCAAGAATCATTGAAGATTTTCCTATCAGCTCAGACTGGATTGACTGGATGTATCCATCGCTATCTGCACACACCTCTGTTATTGTATCAGATATCTTTAACTTATCTGTGTTATATACTGCGTCAGGATCTCCACCCTGGGCTTTAACGAACTCTGCCATCTTGTCCAACGCACTTCCGTCACTTATTACTCTCTCCAATTCTTTTCTTACAGTTTCTTTATCAAGGTCATCTCTTGCAGCAAGCACCATATATGTTCCAAGATTAAGGACAAGCTTAGTTAAATCCTCTGGTCCTTCACCTTTTAAAGTATTGATAGCCTCGATAACTTCAAGTGCATTTCCAACTGCATATCCTAACGGCTGGTCCATATCAGTAATAAGTGCTGTTACATTTCTGCCTGCGCCTTTTCCAATACGAACCATCTCCTTAGCAAGACTTACGGCATCAGTCTCATTTTTCATAAATGCGCCGCTTCCGGTCTTGACATCAAGAACAATCGCATCAGCACCAGAAGCCAGCTTCTTGCTCATAATACTGCTTGCAATAAGCGAAATATTCTCGACCGTTGCTGTAACATCCCTTAGTGCATATATCTTCTTATCTGCAGGTGCAAGATTACCTGTCTGCCCTGTTATTGCAATTCCTATATCATTAACCTGCTTAACAAATGCTTCTTCAGACAGAGAAGTGTTAAATCCCGGAATACTTTCCAGTTTATCAATCGTGCCTCCTGTATGTCCAAGTCCTCTTCCACTCATCTTTGCAACTTTACCGCCAAGTGCTGCAACCATAGGTGCAAGAACAAGTGAAGTCTTATCTCCAACGCCACCTGTACTGTGCTTGTCTACTTTAATTCCATTAATAGCCGACAAATCCAGCTTGTCTCCGCTGTTTTCCATTGCAAGCGTCAGATTAAGAGTCTCATCATAATCCATATGTCTGAAATATATTGCCATAAGAAGTGCAGAAGCCTGATAGTCAGGTATATCCCCCTTAACATAGCCATTAACAAAGAAATCAATCTCTTCTTTAGTAAGCTTTCCACCATCTCTTTTCTTCTCTATAATATCAACCATTCTCATAATGCAGACCTCCTACATAATCTTATTAAGAAAACTCTTTCCTATCTTAACCGGTTCTGTACCAAAAATCTCAGCCAGTGTCTGTGCTATATCAGCATAAGTGTCACCTGTTCCAAGATTAACGCCATGTTTTAAACATTTGCCATATACAAGCAATGGAACATACTCCCTTGTATGGTCAGTTCCCTTATAGGTCGGGTCACAACCGTGGTCAGCCGTAATAACAAGCATATCTGTGTCTTTCATAGTGTCTAACACCTGTGAAAGTCTTTCATCAAATTCTTCAAGACCTCTTGCATACCCTTTATAATCTCTTCTATGTCCCCATGTTGAATCAAACTCAACCAGATTAGTATATATAATTCCTTTATTATCCTGCTTCATGTAATCAAGTGTTACATCCATTCCGTCCTGATTATCATTAGTGTGCTTAGATTCTGTAAGTCCCACACCAGCAAATATATCATGAATCTTACCGACTCCAATTACATCAAGCCCTTTATCACGGACTCTGCACAATATATTATCCTCACTTGGCTTTAGTGAGAAATCCCTTCTGTTAGGTGTTCTCTTATAATTGCCATTCTTCCCGACAAAAGGTCGTGCAATAACCCTTGCCACAGCATTCTTTCCTGTAAGGATATATCTTGCTGTCTCGCACATTTCATAAAGTCTTTCAACTGGCACAACATCTTCATGACATGCAATCTGGAAAACTGAATCTCCTGATGTATATACTATTGGTTTTCCTGTCGCAACATGTTCATCACCTAGTTCAGCAATTATCTGTGTTCCTGAAGCCGGCTTATTGCAAAGTATTCCTGGAACTCCTGTCTTTTTAACGAATTCATCAATAATACTGTCCGGAAATCCATCAGGATACACAGGAAACGGATCAGGAGAATATATTCCTGCCATCTCCCAGTGTCCAATTGTTGTATCTTTTCCTGCTGACACTTCTGCAAGTTTTCCAAAACACCCGATGGGATTATCACATTTTTCAAGATTATGCGCACCGTCAATATTGCCAATTCCAAGCTTTACCATATTAGGAATATTAAGGCCTCCATTAGCCTTGGCAGTATGTCCCAATGTATCTGCGCCCACATCACCGAACTTAGCTGCGTCCTTAGCTTCACCAATTCCAACACTGTCTAAAACAATCCATATAATTCTGTTAATATCCATATCACGCCTCCTGTCAGTCTTTAATATATTGTACCACAAACAGCACTTTCTGCATTATTATTTTGCATTTTTCAAAACAAATGTTATAATCACATAGACATTGTATGTTTTATGCAAATGTAATTATTTAATATACATTTTTAAGGAGAAAATTATATGAGTTTCGAGTTTGTTACAAAACTTCCTACACCTACTGAGATTAAAGAACAGTACCCTGTACCGGAAGAAATAAAGACATTAAAAGCCAAAAGAGATTCTGAAATTGCTGATGTTATCACTGGCAAATCAGATAAGCTTCTCGTTATTATCGGACCTTGTTCAGCAGATAACGAAGCTGCTGTACTTGATTACACATCAAGACTTGTCAAGGTTCAGGAAAAGATTAAAGATAAAGTAATCATTATTCCAAGAGTTTACACTAACAAGCCAAGAACAACAGGCGTTGGATACAAGGGAATGCTTCATCAGCCAGACCCTGAAAAGAAGCCTGATCTTCTTGCCGGTCTTGTTGCAATCAGAAAAATGCATATTGATGTAATGAAAGAGACACATCTTAGTCCTGCTGATGAAATGCTTTATCCTGAAAACTACTGGTATCTTTCAGATGTTCTTTCATATGTTGCCGTTGGTGCAAGATCAGTTGAAAACCAGCAGCACAGACTTGTATGTTCAGGAATTGATGTTCCAGCCGGAATGAAGAATCCTACAAGTGGAGATTTTTCAGTTATGTTAAATTCTGTAGTTGCTGCCCAGTCTAAGCAGACATTTATATACAGAAACTGGGAAGTTAACACACCTGGAAATCCTCTTACACACACAATATTAAGAGGTGCTGTAAATAAACACGGCCAGACCATCCCTAACTATCACTATGAGGATTTAATAAGACTTTATAACATGTATGCTGCAAGAGATCTTGAGAATCCTGCTGTTATAGTAGATGCTAACCACAGCAATTCAGGTAAGCAGTATCTTGAGCAGGTCCGTATCGTCAAGGAAGTTCTTCACAGCTGCCATCACTCTGCTGATGTTAAGAAGCTTGTTAAGGGTGTTATGATTGAAAGTTATATTGAGCCTGGTAACCAGAAGGTTGGCGACGGTGTTTATGGAAAATCAATCACAGACGCATGCCTCGGATGGGCTGAGTCTGAAAAGCTTTTATACGATATTGCAGACCTTGCTTAAAAACATTTTCATTATGTCGGGATTAATGTAGCTTTCTGCAAATGTTCCGATTAATGTAAGTAACAATGACATACTCACAATAATGACCGTTCTTCTTAAAGTGTCAATTCTGTTTAGAAAATAATGACACATAAGGAGAACGGTCATTATATATAACAGATAATGTGGAAACAGCCATAGCAAAACCATAACTACTCCCCCTGCACCGTGATACATAACAGCCTTTGTCATACATATTCCAAGGCAGAATCCATTGTATAGACACAGCCAGTATACATACAGTTTCCTGAATGGGGTAATCATGAATACTACCAATGTTATGAACTTCCTTAATCTGTAAGATAGCACCTCCTGCCATACATTTGCATATGCAGCATTAGAATTAATGTATACAATCAGATATTCAGTTGAAAACACATCACCATAGTGCCACATTTTTATAAAGCATGTACCAAGTATAATTCCCGCAATAATTAATGCGGCAAATCTTACATTCTTAATCACCCACAATAAAAAAGCCTTCATATATATCCATCAAAATGTACTTTGAATCAATATATGAAGACTTTGTCTTAATTATTCTTTTTACGGTTAAGCAAGGCATCATAAGCAAGAACTGCTGAAATTGTCTTGGAATCCTGTATCGTTCCTGCAAATATCATGTCTTTAAGTTCATCCAGTGTGTATTTTTCTACATCTATGAATTCATCTTCATCAAGATGCTGACTTGTTTTTACAAGATCTGTTGCAAGATATACATCTACCACTTCATTACAGAACGCAACCGCAGTCACAACTGATACAAGCTTGGTAAGATTATCTGACCTATATCCGGTCTCTTCTTCAAGTTCTCTTGCCGCCGCATTAATTGTCGGTTCATCCCAGCCATTAAGACCACCTGCAGGAATCTCAATCGTTTCTCTGTCAAGTGCGTCTCTGTACTGTCTCACCATAAGGAGACGTCCATCATCTAACACAGGAACAACAGCTGCCGCTCCCCTGTGGTCTATATAATCCCATTCTGCTCTGTGCCCATCAGGTGTCTCTATAACATCTGTATATATATCAAGTATTGAACCCTTGTATTTAAGAATTCTGTCTACTCTCTTAATATGCTCTTTCATAATCAGCCTTTCTGTATAAAAATGTTACTTAATGCTTGTACATTTAGCATAACATGCATCAGTTGCTTTAATAAGAGCATTTCTGAAGCCATTCTCTTCAAGTGCAGAAACAGCCTGAATTGTTGTTCCTCCAGGTGAGCATACTTTGTCCTTAAGTGCTGCCGGATGTTCTCCTGATTCAAGCACCATCTTTGCTGAACCAAGAACAGTCTGGGCAACCATCTTATATGCATCATCTCTCTTAATACCATACTTTACAGCACTGTCAGCAAGGGCTTCAATGAACATATATACATAAGCAGGTGAACTGCCGCTTGCACATACTACTCCATCCATAAGCTTTTCATCAACGTAAACAACCTTACCGAATGAAGTGAAGAATTTATCTATAACATCTCTTTCATCAAATGAATAATCAGATGCATTATATGCTACTCCTGTCATTCCTTCCCCGATAAGTGCAGGTGTATTAGGCATTGCTCTTACAACTCTTATATTGCTTCCAAGAGCATTCTTTATAGACGCAATAGTAATTCCCGGTGCTATTGATATAATAACGCTTTCTTCTGTTACCACATTTACAATATTCTTAAGTACTGTTGGATACATCTGTGGTTTTACTGCAAGCACAATATACTTGGCATTATTGCCACACTCAGCATTACTTTCTGCAAATCTTACACCTGTCTCAGATGATATTCTTTCGCATTTTCCCCTGTCTGGTGATGAAAATATAATATCTGATGGTGAAAATGCTGCCAAAGCACCTTTAAGCATTGCATATCCCATGTTACCCATTCCAATAAAACCAATCTTAGCCATATGTATATCCTCCCAACTATATCATGATATATAACATCTGATTATTATATACCCGATTATTAAATAAGCTTGCTTATAAAAAGCAAGCTTATATTAATTATATTCATTTAATTATTTGTTTTCAAGTAACTTTTCTACACTTACAAGCTTTACGCAGAGTACAAAAAGATCAGCAGCCTGCTTCATCTCTTCTGGAGTTGGGAATGATGGGGCAATTCTTATATTAGAATCCTTAGGGTCTTTTCCATAAGGGAATGTTGCTCCAGCACCTGTAAGCTTAACACCTGCTTCCTTACACTTTGCAGCTATTGCTTTAGCGCATCCGTCCATAGCCTCAAATGAGATGAAATATCCACCATTAGGCTCTGTCCATGAACCAATTCCAAGTCCTGAAAGTTCTTTTTCAAATACTTCTTCAACAGCTTCAAACTTAGGTCTGATAAATTCAGCATGCTTTCTCATATGTTCTTTAAGGCCATTGATATCCTTAAAGAATCTTACATGTCTTAACTGATTAAGCTTATCATGTCCAATTGTCTGGATTGTAAGCTGTTTCTTAATATCTGCAATATTATTAGCAGATGTAGCAAGTGCTGCTATTCCTGAACCAGGAAAGCTTACTTTAGAAGTTGAAGCAAACTCAAATACCATATCAGGGTTTCCAGCCTTTTCGCACTCACTGATGATATCGGCTATCTCATCCTTCTTATCATCATATAAATCATGAATAACATAAGCGTTATCCCAGAAAATTCTGAAATCTTCAGCAGCAGGCTTAAGCGCAGCCATTCTCTTAACTGTTTCTTCAGAATATGTATATCCCTGAGGATTAGAATACTTTGGAACGCACCAGATACCCTTTACAGAAGCATCCTTGCTTACATACTCTTCTACCATACCCATATCCGGACCAGACTCTGACATTGGAATGTTAATCATCTCAATCCCAAATCTTTCTGTAATTGCAAAATGTCTGTCATATCCAGGAACCGGACATAAGAATTTGACCTTATCAAGCTTGCACCATGGAGTATTACCAAGAATACCATGTGTGTATGCTCTTGAAATCTGGTCATACATGATATTAAGACTTGCGTTTCCATACACAATAACATGATCTGGTGTTGTACCCATCATATCTGCCATAAGCTTCTTAGCTTCTGGAATACCATCTAAAACACCATAATTTCTGCAATCTGTTCCATCTTCTGATTTAAGATCTGATGAACTATTGATTGTATCAAGAAGTCCTAATGAAATATCAAGCTGCTTAGCTGCTGGCTTACCTCTTGACATATCAAGTGAAAGTCCCTTTGCTTTAGCTTCTGCATACTCTTTGTTCAAGCTTTCCTTTAAAGCTAAAAGCTCTTCTTTACTCATATCATTGTACTGCATAATCTTCCTCCTAATCAGCATATAATCAACATACTCTATTCTACAATGTATAATTCATAATTGCAAATATTTTTAAAAATAACTTAATATTTTAAAACATCTCTTTAAAATGCTTAATTATATTAAGTGCATTAAAATCAAAAAAGGCTGTCACATAACGAATTAACATTATGTAACAGCCTTGGTTTATGTTAGTTTACTTTGCGTAATCTACAGCTCTTGATTCTCTGACAATACTAACCTTGATCTGACCAGGATATTCCATCTGATCCTCAATCTGCTTAGAAATGTCACGAGCCATGATTACCATATCTGAATCACTAACGACTTCAGGAACTACCATAACACGAACCTCTCTACCTGCTTGAATGGCAAAGGATTTCTCAACTCCCTTGAATGAGTTGGTAATATCTTCTAATTGTTTCAGTCTGTTTGTATAAGTTTCTAACGTTTCTCTTCTTGCACCAGGTCTTGCAGCTGAAATTGTATCAGCAGCCTGTACAAGACAAGCAATTAAGCTTTCTGGCTCAACGTCTCCATGATGTGCTTCTACTGCATTAATAACAAGAGCTGATTCTTTATATCTTCTACAAAGATCAACACCTAACTGAATATGTGAGCCTTCCATCTCGTGGTCAACAGCTTTACCAATATCATGTAATAAACCAGCACGCTTAGCCATCTTAACATCAAGTCCTAACTCTCCAGCTAAGAGACCTGTAAGCTGTGCTACTTCAATAGAATGCTTTAAAACATTCTGTCCATAACTTGTTCTGAATCTTAACTTACCTAAGAGTCTTACAAGCTCTGGATGGATACCATGTACACCAACCTCAAGGGTTGCAGCTTCACCTTCTTCTTTAATTAATGTCTCGACTTCTTTCTGGGCTTTCTCAACCATCTCCTCAATTCTTGCCGGATGAATTCTTCCATCAAGTATGAGCTTCTCAAGAGCGATTCTTGCAACCTCTCTTCTTACTGGATCAAAGCCCGACAAAACTACAGCCTCTGGTGTATCATCAATGATAAGTTCAACACCTGTAAGTGTTTCAAGAGTTCTGATATTTCTACCCTCTCTACCAATAATACGGCCTTTCATTTCGTCATTAGGAAGCTGAACTACTGATATTGTTGTCTCAGCCACATGGTCTGCGGCGCATCTCTGAATTGCATTAACAACAATCTCCTTAGCCTTCTTGTCTGCTTCCTCTTTCGCTCTGCTTTCTAATGTCTTAATCATTACAGCAGTATCATGTTTAACTTCGTCTTCAACAGTCTTTAATAGATATTCTTTTGCCTGTTCGGAGGTCAATCCTGAGATTCGTTCAAGTTCCTGCTGTCTCTTCTTCTCAAGTTCTTCAACCTTTTGCTTCTGTTTACCAAGTTCTTCTTCTTTCCTGGTAATGTTAGAGTCGCGTTTCTCTACAGCCTCAATCTTTCTGTCAAGTGTCTCTTCTTTTGAAAGAACTCTCTTCTCATACTTGCTTATCTCAGCTCGTCTTTCCTTAGTTTCCTTCTCAAGTTCGTTCTTAGTCTTTAAAGACTCTTCCTTGACTTCCAAAAGAGCTTCCTTTTTCTTGGTTTCAGCTGTCTTAAGAGCTTCATCTATTATCTCTCTTGCTTTCTCATTGGCATTACCGATTGTTGCATCGTTACGCTTGTTGATTGCATTAGACGAGATAAACCAAGTAATAGGAGCGACTATCACTAAAGTAGCAATAATTGCGATTACTATTGGAATCAACGCAGGAGCACCTCCTTATTTAGTTTTCATTGTACAAAAAATACAACAATCTAATATTATACTCAATTGTCGATTATGTCAAGGAAAAGCCCCTTAGAATCCAATGTTTTATTAATAATATCCATACTGAATCCTTTGCGATATAATGCAGCTTTGACCTTCTGAAGCTCTTTATAATCAGCGTTCTCTATATCTATATGTTTCTTTTCAACAAATGCCTTTGCCTGTTCTAATTCTATATCACTATTATCTTCGTAGAATTCATCACAAACCCTGCTGATAATATCTGCATCAACGCCTTTCTGCTTTAACTTAAGTTCAATCTGTCTTCTTGGCTTATTACCTGCCTTAAAATTAACATAATTCTCTGCAAAGCGCTCATCATTAATATATCCAAACCTGGTTACATACTCTAATGCATAATCTATACACATATCAGGATAATATCCATCTCTAAGCTTGTCCTCTAAACCTTTTCTTGTATAATCCTTATTCTTAAGCAATGCCATCGCTCTTACCGTTGCACGCTTAGATAACACATCATCTATCAGAGAATCATATGCTTCTTTCCTGACAGACTCTCCATCCTTAATTCCAAACTTTCTTAATTCTGCTGCATATAAAGCAAATGCAGGCTCATAATTAATATATACAAGCCTGCGTTTCTTAGTAAGTTCTTTAATGGATGTGACAATAAGTTCAATATTATCTTCCATAACCCACCTTAATATTACTCTTCTGTATCTGCTTTCTTCTTAGCCTTAGCCTGCTTAGCATCATCAGATGCTTCTGCTTCCTTAACACCGTCCACAATTCCGTAGTGTTCTCTTACTCTTCTGTCAACTTCTTCTCTTATCTCTGGATTATCAAGAAGGAACTGCTTAGCGTTCTCTCGTCCCTGTCCAATCTTATTGCCCTCATATGAGAACCATGCTCCGCTCTTCTGAATAATACCTGCATTAGAAGCAAGATCAACAAGATCTCCTTCTGTAGATATACCTTTTCCGAAAAGGATATCAAACTCTGCTTCTCTGAATGGAGGGGCAACCTTATTCTTAACAATCTTGACTCTGGTTCTGTTACCAATAACCTCACCATTCTGCTTAAGTGTCTCAATCTTTCTTACATCAAGTCTTACTGAAGAATAGAACTTAAGCGCACGGCCACCTGTTGTAGTCTCAGGATTACCAAACATAACGCCAACCTTTTCACGAAGCTGATTGATAAATATAACAACACAATTATTCTTACTTACAACAGGTGTAAGCTTTCTTAATGCCTGTGACATAAGTCTTGCCTGAAGACCTACATGTGAATCACCCATATCACCATCAATCTCAGCCTTAGGAACAAGTGCTGCAACCGAATCGACAATTACAATATCGACTGCACCGGATCTTACCATAGTCTCTGTAATCTCAAGTGCCTGCTCGCCGCTGTCAGGCTGCGAAATATATAAATTATCAATATCAACACCAATATTCTTAGCATATACAGGATCCAAAGCATGCTCTGCATCAATAAAACCTGCAATACCGCCTCTCTTCTGTACTTCAGCAACCATATGAAGTGCAACTGTTGTCTTACCACTTGATTCAGGTCCGTATATCTCTACAACTCTTCCCTTAGGAACACCACCGATTCCTAAGGCAATATCAAGACTTAAAGAACCTGTAGGAATACATTCAACATTAAGATTAGCTGTTGATTCCCCAAGCTTCATTACAGAGCCCTTACCAAACTGTTTCTCAATATTAGAAATTGCCACATCAAGGGCTTTCATCTTATCTTCATTAACCATACCTTAAACTCTCCTTTTGAACATGTGTTCGTTTTCTAAATAATATCTTATTATGTCTGCATTGTCAAGAACCTTTCGAACATTTATTCGTTACGTTTGTTTGTATACTGGAATAGTAAAAATATATCATATTATATATATTTTGTAAACGCCTATTTTATATTATTGTATCTTAATATAATATTTTATGCATAAATTTAACAAAATCTTTTTTACTTGCACAACCTCTCGAATGATACCTGTATCAATTCATTGTAATATTGAATCCGATGTCGTTATAAAACTCACTAAAAGCAATATTCTCTTTGTTTTGTAGGTCTTTTTTTACATTTCTGCTTGACAAAAGATGATTCTGAAGGATAAAGACCTACTCAAGTAACACTTCTCACTCACTTAGTAGGTCTTCTCGCCAACTCACGCCTCCAATCTTGCTCTAAAAACCTACTCAACGCCAACTTCTTTCTCACTTAGTAGGTCTTCTCGCCCACTTACGCCTCCAATCCTGCTCTAAAGACCTACTCAATGCTCACTTCTTTCTCATCTAGTAGGTCTTCTCGCCCATTCACGCCTCCTATACGGCTCTAAAAACCTACTCAACGCTCACATCTCACTCACTTAGTAGGTCTTCACATTCCAGCTCGCTCCAGCCCACTCTAATCCCAGCAAAAAAGACCTACTCAAGCCATCTTTCAAGCTTAATAGTAGGTCTTCAACACCATAGCAAATAATATAGTAAATAATATAATAAAACTAATAATTACAATAATCTCTACCTGTTAGTCTTAATTATATCAAGAACAAACTTAAGTGCTTCCTTCGTAGACTGACACCTTATCGTGTGCCTGTCGCCTGACAAATCACATTCTTTAACATGTGTCTCACCCTTATAGCAGCATCCAATATACACAAGTCCAACGGGCTTGTCATCTTCTCTTGAAGGTCCTGCAACACCTGTTACGGAAACACTGATATCTGCCTTAGATATTCTTACTGCTCCTTCTGCCATCTGGGCAGCAGTTTCAGCACTTACAGCTTTATACTTCTCAAGAGTCTCATGCTTAACTCCAAGAATACGTTCCTTCGCCTCATTACTATATGTAATATAGCCCTCTTTAAAAATGTCTGAAGCACCGCTTATATTAACTATAGACGAAGCAACCATGCCGCCTGTGCATGACTCAGCTGTAGTTATAGTCAGGGATTTGTTCTTTAATGTCTCAACAAGAGCCTTATCAAGACAGCCGAGATAATCAACCATTATTATTTACCCGAACCTTCCAGAAAAACTTTATAATTCTTTGCAATATAATCAATAAGAGAAATCACTGTCAATCCTAATGATATATATATGAGAACAGTATTAATAATATTCATAAATGGTACATTAAGATTAAGAACAAGCATAATAATTGTAATCATCTGAAATGCTGTCTTGAACTTTCCCCAATAGCTTGCAGCTATAACAACACCATTATCTGATGCAACAAGTCTGAATCCGCTAATAATAAATTCTCTTGCAATTATAATAATAACAATCCATGCTGCAATTCTGTTAAGGTCAACAAGTGCAATAAGTGCAGAGCATACTAAAAGCTTATCTGCAAGTGGATCCATAAATTTCCCGAAGTTAGTAACAAGATTATACTTTCTTGCAATCTTACCATCTAAAAGGTCTGTTAAGCTTGCAAGAATAAATATTCCTACTGCAATATATTTGCCACATCCAATGTTAAGATACAGACATATCAGAAACAAAGGAATCATAATAACTCTTGCAATTGTAAGTTTGTTAGGTAAATTCATTTAAACATTTTCCTCCATTATTCCCATTAAATCATATTCAGTTGAACCGGTAATCTTTACAGATACGAAATCTCCTGACATAAGTTCCCTGTCACATTCAAAGAACACCATTCCATCAACATTAGGTGCATCCTTGTACGAACGTCCGACATAAGTATTGTCCTCTGCAATATAGCCTTCAACCATAACATCAATAGTCTTTCCAACCATCTGTGCTGACTTGTCAATGGATATTTCCTGCTGCAGAGCCATAAGCTCGTCTCTCCACATATCCATTATATCCTGGTCAATCTGGTCCGGCATTGTTGCAGCCGGGGTATCCTCTTCCCTTGAATAAGTGAATACTCCAAGTCTGTCGAACTCAACTTCATCAATAAATTCCATAACCTCTTCATGGTCAGCCTGTGTCTCTCCCGGGAAGCCGGCAATAAGAGTTGTTCTTAATGCAATGTCCGGAATCTCTTTTCTCAACTTGGCAACAATATCCAGAAGTTCCTGCTTATCTGTCTTTCTTCCCATGCGCTTTAATACATTATCACTTGCATGCTGGATTGGCATGTCGAGATAATGACAGACTTTTGGCTCATTCTTAATTGCCTCAATAAGTTCATCATTAATCTCTTCCGGATAACAGTACTGAATTCTTATCCACTTAAGGTCTTCAATCTTGGCAAGCTCATGTATAAGCATTGGAAGTGATTTCTTTCCGTAAAGGTCTGTTCCATAAAGAGTTGTCTCCTGTGCTACAAGTATAAGCTCTTTTGCTCCATTGTGTACAAGGTGCTTTGCCTGCTCCACAAGATACTCAACAGGATAACTTCTGAAATTGCCACGAACCTTAGGAATTATGCAGTATGTACAGTGCTTATCGCATCCTTCCGCTATCTTAAGGTACTCAAAATATCCCGGCGTAGTAATAATTCTCTTTTCTTTAACAATAGGAAGTCTGTTGGCATCATCAACGACATTAAAGCCCTTACCTTCAAGCACTGAAGTAACAACCTCCGCAATCTTGTCATAAGAAGTTGTTCCTAAAAATGCATCAACCTCCGGAATCTCTTTGATAATCTCATCCTTATATCTGTGAGCAAGGCATCCTGTAACAATAAGTGCCTTACACACAGCATCTTCCTTGTGCTGTGCCATCTCAAGTATCGTGTTGATACTCTCCTGCTTGGCATCACCAATAAAACAGCATGTATTGACAACAATAACATCTGCCTGTGTTTCATCATCTGTAAACTCAAAACCCTTATCGTTAAGGATTCCAAGCATATTCTCTGTATCTACAAGGTTTTTATCACAACCTAAAGATGCAAACATAATCTTCATATACTGCATTACCTCCTGCATAGTACTCCTCATTGTAACACATTTTTTGCAAATGTAAACATATCCCTTACATAATCTGACCATATAAAACATTATCAAATTGGCACTTTTAATAAGACCTGAATTGTACTATTCTTTGTTGCAAATATGAATCAAAGGAGAAAAAGATAATTATGAAAGACAAAAAGACAGGTTTAATCCAGACATTAATTGGTGCTATTATTCTTGTTATCGGTATTGTGTTATGTGTCAACACATACATAGTAAAAGGTAATAAAGCATACGCATTTTCACTTCTTGTAACAATCCTTGGCATTGTTATTCTTATTGCCGGATTATACAGAACATTTTCAAAGAAAGAGAGAAAGCCTATAGACGCAAAGGTAATTGCACAGGCTGCTTTATGTGCCGCACTCTGCTATGTTGGTGCAACATTTATAAAGATAGACATTCCTGTTGGAACAGAAAGAACCATGTTCCACTTTGGTAATGTATTCTGCGTTCTTGCAGCTTTACTTATCGGTGGCGAATGGGGTGGTCTTGCCGGAGCAATCGGCATGACAATAAGTGATTTGTCAACAGCCTATGTAACAAGCGCTCCTAAGACATTTATTCTTAAGTTATGTATCGGTCTTATCGTTGGTTTTGTAGCACATAAGCTCTTCCACCTTTCTAAGGAACATTCTGCAAAATATGTTACTGTTGCTACTGTTGTATCAAGCATATGCGGTATGGCATTCAATATTGTCGCTGACCCTGTAGTCGGATATTTCTACAAGACATACCTTCTCGGTGTACCTCAGGACCTTGCCAAAACACTTGCTAAAATAGGTGCGATAACCACATCTGTTAATGCAGTTATCGCTGTTATAGTTGCTTCAATTATATATCTTGCATTAAGACCAGCTATGAAAAAGCTGAATATGTTGAGAGATTTTTCTTGAAAATGAACGGTCTCTCACGCTACTTTATTTAGTTGAATGATACTGATATTACTTTCTAATAATGACCAGATAGTTAAAATTGCATCTACTTGTCCAAATATAAATGGTTTGACAAAAGAACAATATAATGCATCCATAAAAAAATACCCTGTTTTAGGTCAGTTATATTCTCTAATTTGTGAATATCACAGAATAATTTTTTCTCAAAAAAGTGAAGAACTTGATACATGGATAACACAGGCCTTATCATTACAGATTGATGAAGTGGAAACATATGTAAATGGACTATTGTTAGATATTGATGCAGTAAAAAATGCAATAAAATATAAATATAATAATGGTTTAGCAAAAGGCAGCGTAAACAAAATAAAGTTAACCAAACGAATAATGTATGGTCGTAATAGTTTTGAATTATTAAAAGCTAAATTGCTACTGAAAGAAATTCAAATCAACTAAGTCTGGAAAGAACCTATTTAGCGCTTACTTTGTATACCCATATATCTCTGCTAAATCAGCATCCAACGATCCTGCTGCACTTGTATAAAAATCACATCAGTAAGATTTATAAGTCAAGTTATCTTTATACAAAAAGGCTCCTGCCTGGAGGTATCATACATTTTCACAAAAGTGATACTTTTTAGCAAAAGCCTATTATTCAGCAGAGTTTTAAAACACCCCACTGCTACGATATTCAAATGTTTTATTCATAAGGCTACAAAACACACATCCATTTTCGCTCCTTAATATCCCCCCACAAGCCGCAGAAAATCAAGGTTTCCTTGAAAGCAGACAAACGGTTTCAATATTTACAATAACAGGGATTTTATACTGCATTGCAAAAGTATGTAATGTATATTCAGGATTGGGGTAATGTTTTACTTTTTTTATATTTCTTCACATATTTTTTAACTCAAAAATATACTTGTTCTGCCGGATATTCTGTTCTCATAATATTTCGTAACGTATCGAAATTAGTATTTCGTAAACGCCTTCCAGTTACATTTGTTTGCAAATAAAGTATATAGTCCTGCAAGTTTTGAAAATTTTCATTTTGAATATTAATATCTTTCCGTAAAAAACTTCCTATCGCAGTATTTACAGCTTTGACCTCATAATTTCTCACATTCCAATATGGATGTAATTCTAATTTTTCATATAATTCTTTTAGCATTCCATTCATTGGTTGCGGATCATTAATATGTAAAATCATTAATGAACGAGCAAACAAAATCAAACTTCTTAATTTAGAATTTTCTACATCGTTTTTATTCCCATTTCCAGTTCCACCATTACCTCTTCCTACACCATTGTTATCTTCTATGAAAATACTTAGCTTCTTTGGTACTGGTTTATTCCAACTCTTAAGCATTTTCCTTCCAACTGTCTCTGAAAAAACCGGAAAATATTGGATATCCTTGATTACGTCACTAACTCTAAACATTATGAAAGAATTTTCAATATCACGATTACCCGTTGCATAACTGCTGACAATTTTCCCAGGCAATAATTCTTCAAAAGACGCTACATCAACTTCAAAATCTTTTCCTATACTGATTCTAGTTTGTCCATTTTTACAATATTCTTTCTTAAAAACTGCAATCTCATATTCATTCGCTGTTCTCAATTTTTACCCTCCAATCTTATACTATTTTTGAAATAATTTCTTTAAATCTATCCCTATCCCATTAAAATTAGGCTCTAATAATATTGATTCTTTCAAATTTTTCCAAAATGACTTCTTTATACCATCATCAAAAAAGAATTCTCGAATATCCTCATCTAAGTATATGTTTTGCTCTTTACAGTCTATAAATTTGTTCTTACCATCATCAATACATGCTTCTCCTGTAAGAATAAAAGAAAAATTTCCTCTTGCCGAACGTAACTGCATTTGTACAACTTGAATATGGCTTTCGCAATCATAAAAAACATCATATTTAAAGTGCTTTTTCTTTTTTAAATTTTTATTATTATCAAAAGGATCTACAATATGTAATTCTGTCAATCTATAGTCTACAGGTAAAATAAAATTATAAATACCACAGCTTCCATATCTAGAACTCTCAACAGGTATAAACATATGCTCAAAACAGAAAAAAATCTTACCATAATTGTTTGTAAAATCTTTGATTTTACAAGTAGTAGAAAGCAACTGACATTTGTCAGAGTTATATACTCTTAGCAATCCCACATCCTTATCTGTATTTCCCTTTACATCTGTACAAATATCAGATAATCTATCAACCACTATTCTATTATATTGATTAATGGGTATAAACCTATATGTTTTGAGCATTCCTTTCGTATCAATAAAGTCAGTTAATAAAATACTTAAATTCATATGTATCCTCCCTATACTTTGTCTTTTGCGAAAAGATATCCATTTTGCCAAAATGTATATCAACAATTCCGAAAATCTTACCTCTGGAGTAAATCAGTTTCCGCATGTGTCTTCTACGAAAACTGAAACACACAACCATTTCGGCCTTTTCTCGTCAGAATAGTGACCGTCTCAACGGTACTTTCGTTGTTCCAATCAAGTTCGTATAGTTCCTGATTGTTGAAAAATACAGAAAAACGAAACTTGAGACTTTTTAGAATTCTTTCATCTTCTTGTTCTGCCTCATAGATATTTACTTCCTCAAGGAAGTTCTTCATAAATGTCTTCTTCTCCATATCTGTAAATCTGTCGTACAGCTTATCGAAAAATAATAAGAACTGATACACATTATCACCGGATATCTTTTCCTGCTTAATATTATATAGTCTTGTTTCCACTGCTTCAATGGAAGTTTCAATTTTCTCTATATCATCATAAAGCTTATCCAGTCTGACTTGCATATCTTCATACTTCTTATCGTAATGCTTATCTGATACCGACAGATTATCCATCTGATTTGCAAGCTTATTCTTTGCACCGGTTACCTGCTTTAAACGCTCCTGCAAACCTGTATGCTCTCTGTCCAGCTCCTGCGTATCAATGCTTTGACCGATATGCTCCTGAATCTCTGTTTTAACCTTGGGATTGTTTACCAGCTTACGTATAACTTCTTCCACCGCTGCATTGATTTTATCCTCACTCCACTGCTTACGGTAAGTACATTTGTGCCCATTTACAAAGGTTTTGTGCTTGCAGGCATAATAAAAATAGTCTTTATAACAACCACCATCTGGATGTTTTTACGGTTTACATTGCCATACATACCACTTCCACAGATAGGACATTTTATAATTCCCGACAAAATATGCTCGTGATCCAAACTGTGGGTTTTGATATTGGCAACACCGGTTTCCTGTCTCTTTTTGTGTACCTGATTCCACAATTCTTCTGGAACAATTGCCTCGTTGATACCGTCATTTATCATGTAATTATCCTGTTTTACCACATGGTACTCATTCCTTGTCCCCGGAATCTTCTCATTCTTTCTCCTGCCAAATGCAAGCTTTCCACAGTACACAGTATTATCTAGAACACCTTTTACAAAGGATGTAGAAAATCCTTCAATGGTATTATTCTGGCGAAGCTTTTTCTTGTATCCGCTGTTGTTTAAGAATGTGGCAATCGCTGCGATTCCCATAGTGGTATTGGCAAATTTATCATAGATAATTATTATAACTTCCGCTTCATCCTCCACGATGTGTAATTCGCCATTGATAAGCTGATAGCCGTAAGGTGCAAAACCACCGTTCCACTTACACTCTCTTGCTTTTTGTTTTCGACCTTCCATGGTCTGAACTAATATATTCTCGCGTTCAATTTCAGCAACCGCAGATAACACAGAAATCATTAGTTTTCTTGCATCCTTAGAACTATCTATACCATCTTCCACACAGATAAGATTAACACAATAGACCTGCATTCTCTGGAGTGAAGATAATACATCCGCTGCGTTTCGACCAAATTGGGATAGCTTGAATACGAGTACGAAATCTACATTATCTTTGCCCAATTCAATATCCTGAAGCATCCGCTGTAACTGTGGTCTTCCTTCCACACTTTTACCAGATTTACCTTCGTCAGAGTATTTGCCTGCGATAATCATATCCTGATAATTGGCGTATTTATGTAATTTATCTTTTTGTGCATATAAGCTGTAACCATCTACCTGCATGGAGGTGGATACACAGGTGTAGATGTAGCATTTTAGGTGTTTTTTCATGGGCACTTCTCCCTTCCTTCGCAAAAACTTATACTTAATCTACGCATTTAATCTAGATATTCTTTCTTGTATATGCTTAATCGATTTTCTTATCTTATTTACAGAATCTTCCACAATAGCATAATTTATGTCGTTTATTGAATGTTCGAGATTGACTATTCTCTTGATATGTCGTAGTTTTTCTATAATATTTTCCTTAATAGGTAGTAGCTTTACTTCATCAGTTATCACAACAATATTAAGCATATCGTATAAATACAAAATTCTTTGCACATCTAAAGGATGGTCTCTCTTTTGAATTTTATCCGAATCATAATAATTCTGCATAAATTTATCATTATAAAATTCTTGATAATTTTGTCTTTGCATATTTTCAAGCAAAAAGTATATTGCTAAAATAGTTTCTCCACTTCTTCAGTAACATACTCAATAGGATGAATAAATAGAATATATTTCATAAGATAATCTATTGAAAACATATCTGCCTCACATTCCTCTTCAATAAGGTCATTCGGTTCTGTTAATCTTACATCTAAATGTCCACAAAAAATATGTGCATACTCATGTGCTACTATAAAATAAAATCCATATTCAATAATATCATCCAAATATTGTTCTTTCTGTTCCTCGCTCGAAAAGAAATTCCAATCATAACATCTAAGATATTCCTTTTGTTCTTCTATAATACCATTATATACAAATATACAATATTTATCATCAATCTTTGTAGATATAGCATTTATAGACGTTTCATTTATTAATTGCAATTCCATTCCCGGTGGAATGATTTTTTTCTCATCTCTTATAACCACCCTTTCACGTGTTATCATTTCTTGAAAATGATTTACAAAATCACAACCCTGCTCTGTTATATAAATAGAACATTTTCTTTTTGTAGATACTGCATCATTCTTTCGATAGATATCATTTGGCACTCCTTTCTTTGAGTAAGTATCAGCTCTTCACTAATTGTCCCAACAAAATTATATACCTGTTTCAACTGTGTTCAAACAAAAAAACTGCCAGATTTTAACCCAGCAGAAAAATCATTTTATTAATCATTTATATGCGAAAGTTTTTCCACATCGATAAAAAAGGTTCCTAGTACCATAAAATATGCAGCATATGTCTTTGTCCTTATATTTTGTATGTCTCTCCATTCATACAAATTATCTTTATGCATATATCCATTTCTTGTTTTCTCAACATACTGTTCCAAATATTCAATTACTCTATCCGTCATTTTTGTTTTTCGCAGAACTGATTTTTTATTTTCTTTTATGGTTTTCAAAATATTTTTTGCCATTGTAAGAACAAGTTTCTGATTTGCATAGTTCAGCGGTAACCTATCCTGTCCAGTTTTTTCTTTTCCCTCTTTATTGGTAAAGAACATAAACTCTTTATTATCATCTTCACTTAGTACAAGTAAGATAGAACATAATAATTGCTCTAATGATTTCAAGTATCAAGCAACAATGGCTGTTTGTTCAATTCCCCCATCTGTTTTTACCTGTAAATCATAATACCATTCAGAACTAATAAGACTTCTTGAAAAATCAGCATTACTAATTAAAACTTCATAATTCCTCTCAAACCATTTTTTCATATACGAAATTTCTTCCTCCTCAAAAATAGTCAGAAGTTCATTTTCATAAAAGTAGCTCAACAATTCTTTTCGTATCTTTTCCCTATGTTTTTCCACAGCCTTTTTTGTCGGAATTGCCGATACAGTAATACCTATCTTTTGCTCTGCATCATAATTATATCGCCCGACACATTCTTTGAAATCCTCATAATCATCTCTCCCAAGCCTTTCAAAAAATTGTTTTATTGTGATCTGCTCTATACAATCCTTGTATTTATAATTTCGATATTTATAACTATCAGGTTTGTAAAATTGTGATTGTCCATCCATTGAGTCTTGCAAAACAACAACCATCAATTCTTCTACGGTATGCATTATTTCATCAGAGACATTCGGCATAAAATTTGGCGAAAAAGAAATCAAAACTCCTATTGATTTACTATCCTTCTCTAAAATAAAATCTACATCTTTGCTTTCTAGAGTTTCTTTTATCGGCAGCCCCATCTGTTTACATATATCAACGCAAAGCTGGCGACAACCATTAAGCACTTGATAATTGCTTAAATGTGCAACAGTTTCCATCAAAGGAAACTGTTTATTAGATACACAAAATAATGGCTCCATTATAGAACCTTCATAGGCCATCGAAAAATCATCTACTGTTTTTTCTAACATTCTTGTCATTTCTTCCATCGCGGATTCATATAACATCTTCATACGACACCTCCTACATATGAAAAAAGGCATACAGTATAAACCGCATGCCCTGGCAGTTCGCAGAAATTATTCTGCCTTGTTAGGCTCTAACAGGTCTGCCACTTTGCGAGTAGCAGGAACTACTATAGCAACAATAGTAGCTGCTCTTTCAAGCCAGTCAAGAACGACATTGAGTTTTTCTCTCATAGGCTACCTCCTTTCCTGAGCAGTGCCCAAAGAATACATTCAGTAGTACCATGTCGCTAACATGCCACCTATATTATATTTAAAAATTACAAAAATATCAATTCTATCACTGGTTCTATAACATCGTTTTTCTTGCAAAACATACTTTGACATGTATCCGATTCAGCTGTATTCATACAGAAAAATAGGGTGCCATCACTCTTACTGCCAACCCCTAATGAAATATTTGGATTTGAGCATTACCCTCGACTCTCTACGGACACCAGGCACAAAAATGACTATATCTGTTTATCCTGAGCTAATAGCAACTTATCTATTACTGGATGAATCATACTTGTTTCTATTATTATATTTATGGCACAAAGCTTCTTTCCTGCGTCCTTACTAGAAGCACCACAATGATATGCCTGTTCTGTAGGCAAGCCATAATCCAGAACTATCAATCTGTCATGGCAGTCTGCATTAGGTTTAATTCTGAGTGGTGGATATTCTTGTATAAAATCATTTACTACCGCCGTTGTCAAAAAACCTCTTTTTCCATGACCATTCTCTGTAAATAAAACCACTTCCACACCAGCTTGCTTCTGCGATAATAGCTGTAAAGTCTTTGTATTCACATAATCATCCACTACATAAATACTCTTTTTTGCCTGCTGATATATATCTATGTATGCTGCATCAGCCTCAAACTTCTGTCCTTTATAAATAACAAAATTTTTGAAATCCTTATCTGAAACAAAATTTTCATTAAGTGTGTCTATGCTCTTTTGAATCACTTGAATATCTTGTTCTGTTTTCTTCTGTCTATCAGCCATATTTGACATTTGTACAGAAATCTCTGATACTCTCGCACTTACAAGATGCATCTCTGACTGTGTAACAAACTGCTGGTTTTGTTTTATATAATGACGCATTTCACGAAATGCACGCATAATAAAAATACTTTGCTGTTCTGCAAGCTCACCTCTGAGAACTGTAGCAAGCATATAAATGCCTTGTTCCGTAAACGCATACGGAAGTTTTCTTTTTCCACCCCAACTTGAAGTCGCAAATTGCGACTTCAAGAACCCATCTTCTTCTGTTGTTAATTGAAACATAAAATCTTCCGGAAACCTTGCGATATTACGCTTTACCTGCTCATTCAAACGCTTCACTTCATATCCATAAATTTCAGCCACATCATAATCAAGCATAACCTGCTGTCCTCTTATGATATATACTCGATTACATATATTATCTACTGTCATCAATTCTGTACTTTCTGCCAACTGTACACTCATCCTCCTACAAATTGTGCAACAGACTATTGCACAATTACCAATACATTATTTATTTGTTGGTTCATTGCCCCTGTCATTCTTATTTCTTTTATCAGACAACCTCTCCATTTCAACCTTATATGCCATCAATCGCAAAAGATACTGCGGAACCCTTCTATTTCCTAATTCCCAATCGGTTTCTGTCATATAAGGAATTTCAAAGTACTCACAAAATTCTTTTCTATTCATACCAATACTTTCTCTTAATTTTTTTAATTCTTCTCTTGCTTCCATAGTTTACCTCTTTATGCATTGCATAAACAAATTATATAATTTTTATTACCTACAGTCAATAACCTATTTTCATAAAAAAATGGACCTCGGCAAAAACTTTACCGAGGCTTACTATAAATCTTATTATATTTAATACACATTATTTTGAAGTAACCGTTAAATAAAATAGTGGATTTATTTTCACCACCAAACCATTCATAATTAGTACATCAATTTAATAATTATGGAGGTTGGATATGGCTTCGTCACCTTATTCGCTTGAACAGCGTTTTGAATTTATTACAGATTGCTATAAAAGCGGTCTTTCTATCCCTTGCTGGTGTAGCAAACATAACATCGCACCTGGCACATTCTATGGCTGGATTAAGCAGGTAACTAATCATGGTTATGAATTACCTGATTCTTTAAACTACCGTCCAGCTACTAGAAAGCAGGAAGTAGTTAAAATTCCTGTCATTGATGATATCTGTACTGATTCCTGTTTAAATGTTATCCCTTCGTTTCAAAAACCCCTCTGTTGTGTCTGCTCACATTGGAAATATAACTCTTGATATTCCTTCTGACATTGAACAAGATTTTCTGACAAAAAAATTCAAGTCTTTTAAGGAGTGCTTATGATTGGAGATATTTCAGGAGCAGCTTCATCATCTGTCCATAATGGCTTCTCATCACTTTCCAAGTTACCCGATTCCATCACTTTACGCATCATATCAATTGAAGGGACTTCGTAAATACGTGTTGTTTCAGTAGAGAAATGTCCCAATATACGGGAAACCAGTTCTAGTTCTGTCCCATCTTGAATCAGTAATCGCAACGATCCTTTCTTTATCACCTTTTCCATAAATCCGAAGATACGGTATGTCGGCTTCCAGATTTACAGAAGATACATTCATAGACAATAATTCGGAAACTCTGACAGCAGCGTCATAAAGCAATATCAGGATCAGTCTGTCCCTTCGGCCTATCTTAGTATCTGGTGGAGCAGAGAGTAGAGCCATAAGGGCATCATTAGGGACAACTTCACGTGTCAACTTTGGGACTTTAAGGAAAGGAACTCTGTAAGCTGTGAGAGCTACTGACTGTAAGGATATATCACAATCGGCAGCATACCACAGATAAGCTCTGATCACAGCAAGCCTGTTATTACAAGTAGTTTCGCTGTTACCGTTTTTATACAGGAATTCAATGTATGATAACAGAAAATCATGTGTACAATCCTCAAAGCCAAAGGTACTAAGTGACAAATTCATGGTATCTGTTAAATATCTTCTGAACACGGTCAAAGCATCACGGTAGGTTTCTATTGTATTCTGGCTTTTCAATGACTGTTCAGGCAGGTAATGCTCAAGGAAATCCAGTGTTTTTGAGAAAAACAATTACCTTGTCCTTTGAACACTCCAAGGCAACCAAAAAGGACATCCCTTGACCCGTAATAATTACGGTTCAGGAATGTCCTTTTTACGATAATAATCTGTATTTTCAACACACAATACTACTTATCCACAGTCATATGATTTGAAAATTTCTGCATAATTACATTTCCTTTAGCAGCATATTTTAGTGCGTTTGTATCAAGTTACCACTTATATCGATCTCTAGGAAACCACAATCCATGAATTCCAATTTCCTCACACATTGAAGATAATATCTTTAAAATCTCCTCTCTCGTGAAATCGAACCATTCTTCTAAATTTCTGTCATTAAAGCAGTACATTACCTCACCTTCACCATACATGGAATATGCACCTTCCTTTTTCGCTATTCTTAGACGTTTTCTTAAGGCAACTAACATATCATAAATTGTATCAAATTTTTCTCTCCACTCTGAATTTATAATGACAGATTTTCCCTCTGCCCTCTTCAATATACTTCCATCTCTTGTCCTAAGTACACCTGTATTCAATGCAATAATAGTATCTTCGATAGCCTTATCAAAATCTTCCATTCTTCCTTCCATACATATTCTATCTCGAAATGCTGGCCTATCAAAGCATTGTACATAAAATCTTATAAGTTCTATATCTTTATCATTTTTACCTACTGTTGCATCTTCTAACTCTAAAACAGCCAATTGTTCTGAAATATCTTTCCATTTTTTCAATTTATCAACTGTATATCTCATTTCATCGGAATCTATCAATTTGGAACAAGATTGACATAACCATATACCATTTTCAAAAGATTTTCTCTCCTGTGCCGTCATGTTTTCATCATATCTCGGTCCGCCTTTAGATGCTGCTGTAATATGAGATGCAACCCCTATATTTATGATATTAGTTTTCTCTACTCCCGCTCCACGTGTTGCTTTTCTACAATTTGGATTGCTACATTTCCATCCAACCCTATTTGCTAACAAATCCTTTACAGATTGTGAAAAATCATCTCTCATGAATTTACCCCTTATGGTTCTTGACCTCTTATCTTTCTTAAACAATATTTATAGTTCATCTACAATACACACCAATCAATTGCAATAGCACATCCTATACAATTCCAAAATGCCTAAACGCTTGCATGATTGCTTCTTCCTTCTCCGGTGTGCATTGTGGCTGTCTCGCATTCTCTGATTTTGGCAGATTAAAGTTCTCTCCCACGTCCAGTCCACATTTCTTCTTAATCTGTGCAATATACAGCGAAGAAACCTTAAGTCCAGTCTGTTCCAACACATAAGCCTTTACCTGCTCATAAGTTGCCTTTCCCTTGAACTCTGATAAATCCATATCCTCTAAAGAGAAGTCCACTTTCACTTTTTTACTGTCAACCACTCCCTTGACATCAAAACTACGCACTCCACATGCTCCGTATGAGGAAACAAATCAAATGGCTGACATGCCGTAACCTTATATCCACCCTTAACCAGCACCTTTATATCCCTTGCCTGTGTATCAGGTCCGCATGAAATGTACACAATCCTGTCTGGCTTAATCTTAAGAAGAGAATTAAGGAATTCCGGTGTGCTTCCACTTCTGGGCGGATCCATGATAACAACATCTGCCTTTGCATTTTTCGCATACTCAACAAGGAAATCTCCTGCGTCAGCATTAACAAATGTGACATTCTTTATATTGTTAATTGAAGCATTTATCTTAGCATCTGATACAGCTTCTGAATTAAGCTCAACTCCTATAACTTTGCCAGCCTTTTTTGAGGCGACTATTCCAATAGTACCAATTCCGCAATATGCATCAATTACAGTGTCATTTTTTGATATATCAGCAAGCTGGATTGCCTTTTTGTACAGCTTTTCAGTCTGCTGGTGGTTAATCTGATAGAATGATGTCGGGCTTATTCTGAATCTGCAGCCACACAACACATCCTCGATATAACCTTTTCCCTTAAGAACAATATTTCTCTTTCCAAGCACCATGCTTGTGCTCCTGTCATTAATATTCTGCACAATTGTAGTAATTTCCGGATGCTTCTCACATAATGCCTTAAGAAAATTGTTCTTTGATGGAAATGCGACTCCTGCTGTAACAATAACAAGCATAATCTCCTTTGTCGAAAATCCTTTTCTTAAAAGAATGTGTCGGATCATTCCCTTTCCCGCATCTTCGTCATATGGCTGATATTTAAATGAAGCTATTAGTCCTTTAATATCCTTAATAATGTCTGTACACTGTGAATCTTCAATCATACAGTCCGATGTATCAACTATTCTGTGGCTGTTTTCCTCGTAGGTTCCTGCTATTACATTTCTGGACTCATCAAGTCCCACAACTGCATGAACTTTATTGCGGTAATGTATTGGTCTGTACATTCCAACAATATCATCAACTTTTACATATTCGCCAAAAAGTTCTTCAATGTACTTCTGCTTAACTGCAAGTTCATTGTCATATTTCATCCCGGCATAATCACAGCCACCGCATTTTTCTGAAAATGCACAGTGAATCCGTCTTTCTTTCTCGTTATATCTATTCGTCATAAAATTTTAAACTCCTCATTTTTTCTCGTAGCTCATACTCCAGAACTTCGTTCTGTCGTTGTCGCGGTGCTCCTCGAATGCAAGCGATAATCACACAATACATGCAAGCATGATTGTGTGATTCCCGCTTGTATTCTCATCACTACTCGCACAAAAGGGCAACCGCCCATACAAGCAGTTGCCCTTAACATCAGTCTTTGTTAATTATAATGAAGTATTCTCGTCTGTACTTCCAAGAATCTTAACCTTACCTTCGTAGAATTCTTTAACTGCGATTGATAATGGCTTGTCTTTCTCTGAACATCTTACAAGAGGAGTTCCAACCTGAAGCTTTCTCTCATCTTCCTTAGAGATTCTCTTCTCCTCAACCTTATCCTTGTCCTTATCTTTCTCTTTTTCCTTGTTGCTTGCTTCAATTCTTGCCTTAGCAATCTTCTCCTCAACACTTCTTGCATCGATGATTTCCTTAGCTCTGTTAGCAGTTGCCTTAACAATTGAATATCTGCTCTGTACTAAAGGCTGCTCGCCCTCTTCAACCTCACTGTTAATTACAGCCATTAATTCAGTATACGATGGATGTATCATTATATTATTCTCCTTTCGAATAAACCTTTAATTCTTCTTTAATATTATTAATCAGTCCAAGATTATACTTAGCTTTCATCTTCTCAGCTAACACAATGTCATGAATTCGGACCACACATAAATCAACTTCATCATTGATAACTATGTAATCATAATCCTCAACACCTTCTGCTTCCTCTGCTGCTCTTGAAAGACGGGCTTTAATTGTCGCCTCATCTTCTGTTCCTCTGCCACGGAGTCTCTTTTCAAGTTCTGCCGCTGACGGTGGTGTTATAAACATAAGCACTGCATCCGGGAACATTCTCTTGATATTCATGGCACCCTGTATCTCAATCTCAAGAATAACATTATTGCCCTTGTCAAGCTGTTCTTCAACATATGCTTTAGGTGTTCCGTAATAATTGCCAACATACTGTGCATGCTCTATTAAAGCATCTTCAGCAATCATCTTCTCGAATTCTTCTACAGTCTTAAAGAAATATTCTCTTCCATCAGCTTCGCCTTCTCTTGGCTTTCTTGTTGTAGCTGATATAGAAAGTGAATACTCGTCGTGAAGCTCTAAAAGGCGCTTCATAACAGTTCCTTTTCCTGCACCAGAAAATCCTGAAATAACTAATAATAGTCCTTTGCTCATATAATTACCTCATTCTGCACATAAAGTGCACAAGCTATTATACCTAACAAACCTGAAACAATCAAGTAAATTTAATCAAAACCTATTAAAAATATATTGAAAGCCTACTCAATGTTCTGAATCTGCTCTCTTACCTTCTCAATCTCAGTCTTTAAGTCAATAGCTGCATTAGATATCTCGATGTCATTAGCCTTAGAAAGAGTTGTGTTAGCCTCTCTGTTCATCTCCTGTGCAATGAAATCCATCTTTCTTCCAATGCCGCCTTCCTCGTTAAGACATTTTCTCGCATGCTCGATATGGCTTCTTAATCTTACAGTTTCCTCATCAACACATATCTTATCTGCGTATATAATAACCTCTGTTGCGATTCTGCTCTCATCAATAGTTGTATCGCCAAGGAGCTCTTTTACCTTACTTTCTAACTTGCTGCGGTATTCCTTCATAATCTCAGGACTTCTCTTTTCAACAAATGCAACAAGCTCCTCCATGTGGTCTAACTTTCCTAAAAGGTCTTTCTTAAGATTCTCACCTTCAAGAATTCTTGTATTAACGAACTGCTCTAAGGCTGCCTTCATGGCTTCTTCTATAAAATGCCACAGCTCCTCTTCGTCTTCCTGCACCTCATCCATTGTGATAACCTCTGGAAATCTTGCAAGGCCTCCAACAGTCATATCATTTTTAAGATTGTATTTTTCGGACATATTATTAAATATAGCCATATATTCATCAGCTATATTCTGGTTGAACTTAAGATTAACCTGATTTTCTGAATCATCCTCATAATTAATAAATATATCAATCTTGCCTCTTGTTGCATATTTCTTAAGTAAGTCTCTCATTCGGCTCTCGAATACATTAAGCTTCTTAGGCATCTTGATACCTGCCTCAAGATATCTGTGATTAACTGACTTAATCTCAACTGAAATCTTTCTGTTACCTTTAACAATTTCACTCCGGCCAAAGCCTGTCATACTTTTAATCATTGTTTCTATCCTTCCATTCGCATATAATGCTTAGAAAAGTATACCAATTTTTGTGAAAGATAACAAGACTTACAGCAATAAGTATGTTAATATAATGCAATAAGATTAATGAATATTACTAATTAAAGGAGACATTATGGCATTCGATGGAATTACAATATCCAGTATTGTTAATGAATTAAACAACACAATTAACGGCGGAAGACTTTACAAGATAGCACAGCCTGAAGCCGATGAAATAATGCTTACAATAAAGACACAATCTGGTCAGTACAGACTTGTTTTATCTGCAAATGCATCGCTTCCTCTTGCATATCTTACAGACGATAACAAGCCATCCCCTGCTACTGCACCGAATTTCTGCATGCTTCTTAGAAAACATTTGAACAACGGAAGAATAATATCTATAACACAGCCAAAATTTGAGCGTGTAATTGATATTGAGGCAGAACATTTAAACGAACTCGGTGACCTGTGCAGAAAGCACATAATCGCAGAATTCATGGGCAAGCACAGCAATATAATATTATGTGACGACAATAATACTATATTAGACAGTATCAAGCATATATCAGCACAGACAAGCTCAGTCAGGGAAGTTTTACCTGGAAGACCTTATTTCATTCCTAATACTTCTGACAAGATTAATCCGCTTGAAGCTGACAGAAAGCATTTTGACGAAACAGTATTTACAAAGCCTGTACCTGTTGTCAAGGCGCTGCTTTCAAGCTATACAGGAATAAGCACATGCATAGCCGAAGAGCTTGCATATCGTGCCGGAGTTGATGGCGGACACCCTGCCAACTGCCTTGATGAGCCTATGAAAGATGCATTATACAACGTATTTGACGCACTTATGTCTGATGTAAGAAATGGTATCTACCACCCCGATATGGTAACTGACAACGGTGTGCCTGCAGAATTTGCCGCTGTGAAGCTTTCTATGTATGACAACCACACAGAATATGATTCGATAAGCAGACTGATTATCGATTATTACAGACAGAAAGAGATTGCAACACGAATCCACCAGAAGTCTGTTGATATAAGAAGAATTGTAACAACACATCTTGAAAGAGCATACAAGAAGCTTGACATTCAGGAAAAACAGATAAAGGACACTGAGAAAAAAGACAAATACCGTATCTACGGCGAACTTCTTACAACCTACGCTTACAGTATTCCTGCAGGTTCTAAGGAATATGAAGCACTTAATTATTACGATAATACTACAATCAAGATTCCTCTTGATAACACTCTCACACCAATTGAGAATGCTAACAAATATTTTGCAAGATATAACAAGCTTAAAAGAACCTATGAAGCCGGAATCCGTCTTATTCAAGAGATTACTGAAGAAATAAGTTACCTTGAATCTATTATCAATGCAATTGAGATTTCAGTAACAGAAGCTGATCTTGCTAACATTAAGGAAGAGCTTATTGAAACTGGATATATTAAAAGGACTGTTAAAGGAAAGCACAAAATCACAGCCAACAAGCCGATGCATTTTGTATCAAGCGATGGATTTGACATATATGTTGGAAAGAATAACATGCAGAATGATGAACTTACATTCAAGACAGGCAATGGTAATGACTGGTGGTTTCATGCCAAGCAGATGCCAGGTTCTCATGTACTTCTCAAAACAGATGGAAAGGAAGTTCCTGACAGGACATTTGAAGAAGCAGCAAGCCTTGCCGCCTATTACTCTAAAGGCCGTGAGCAGGAAAAAGTTGAAGTCGATTATGTATTAAAGAAAGAAGTTAAGAAACCTGCCGGTGCCAAACCGGGATTCGTTGTGTACTACACTAACTACTCAATGATTGCAGACACCGACATAAGCAAAATAAAACAGTTATAAAAATAATGGCTGAATCAGAATCTGAGGTGTCACCTCATCTGACTCAGCCATTATTTTTATTTATTCACTGATTTTAATGCAATACTTACAACTGCCAGTATAACTGACGCACAATCTGCCACAATCCAAGGCATATACTGGATTGCAAGCGAAGATTTACCTGAAACAATAATCATCAGAACTACGCTTATAACGACATTTATAATGAATATAAACGTCAGCTTCCTCATATCGAGAATTCCGCTTATCACAAGATATATCAGTATGTATGCAGCCGTCATGCACACGCAGAAAGTTACAAGATACATGTAAAATGCGTTATCAGTCATATCACATAACGATATATCCAGCGTAATATATCCAAACAGTGCAGGCGGGTTAAATGCATATATTACAGATGGCATTATCGTTACAAGTGCCGGAATACCGATACCTGCCAACATTCCTGCCCTGCCGCTTAATCCCTTGATAATACCTGATTGTATAATTATACAAAGAATGGTTGCTATTAAAAGCATTATCATCCATGACCAGTTAAAGAATATTTTATTACCAATATAATATCCGGTAAGATATTCATTAACTGTCATTCTTTGGGAATCACCATTTTTTATAATTTCTGACAATATATTCCTTCTTATAAAGCCTTCCCACACATATATAACAAGAGCAGGCATAAGAAAAACCACTGCGTTAGTCTGTTTATTTTTAGAAAACATTTTTATGTGTCTGATACCGGAGCTTTTCACCATCATCAGCTCAAGTATTCCCAAAATCACCAACAATATATACAACGCAGGTATTTTATCCATCAGTTGTGCTGTCTCAATCTGTCCTTTTACCACACCATCAATATAGAAAGAATCTATCCATGCGTGCATTGATGATGACGACTCCAATATTCTCGCCATTAATAGCAATATACCAGTCATCATATTAAATATAGCAGCAACAAAAGCAATTATCCCCGTGTTTCCTATTATTAAAACTATTCCTGTAAGTGATACTGCCGTAAAGAGTACCGTTAAAGAGAAAAATAACTGATATATAACATTAAATCCCGTATAGTAATACAGGTTGTATACTGAATTCTGGTTTTCAGAAATATTAAGTGAATTATTATTCATTTTACTAATAATCTGTCCAAATTCATTATTTCCTACAAGAACAAGTAAAATAAACAGACTCAGAGCCATAAGAACGGCGAGGCTTAAAAGCCTCACCCTTGTAATCTCATCTTTTTTCATAATCCTTCCTTTTCAGGGAAACAATTAATTAACAGATACTTTAACGAAAGATTTCTTACCCTTCTTAACAACTACTCCGTCTCCTTCGAACATACTCTTAGGGAACTTAGTTGCTATATCTGCTACCTTCTCTCCATCTACAGAAACACCACCCTGCTGGATAGTTCTTCTGGCCTCTGACTTAGTTGTTGCAAGTCCTGCTCCAAATACAAGATTAATTGCATCAATTTCATCATCTGTAAAGCTGTCTGCTTCAAGCTTTGCTGTCGGCATGTTAGCTGCATCTCCGCCAGTAAAGATTGCCTTTGCTGTAGCTTCTGCTTTCTTAGCTTCTTCCTCACCATGAACAAGCTTTGTAAGCTCATAAGCAAGAATCTCCTTTGCCTTGTTAAGCTGTGCACCTTCCCAGCTATCCATCTTATCAATCTCTTCAAGTGGAAGGAATGTAAGCATACGGATGCATTTAAGAACATCTGCATCATCAACATTTCTCCAGTACTGGTAGAAATCGTAAGGACTTGTCTTATCCGGATCAAGCCATACAGCACCTGAAGCTGTCTTACCCATCTTCTTACCCTCTGAGTTAAGAAGAAGTGTGATTGTCATAGCTGAAGCATCCTTATCAAGCTTTCTTCTGATAAGCTCTGTTCCACCTAACATGTTGCTCCACTGGTCATTACCACCAAACTGTAAATTACAGCCGTATTTCTGGTATAACATATAGAAATCGTATGACTGCATAATCATGTAGTTAAACTCTAGGAAGCTTAATCCCTTTTCCATTCTCTGCTTGTAGCATTCAGCTCTTAACATGTTATTAACTGAGAAGCATGCTCCAACCTCTCTTAAAAGTTCTACATAGTTAAGATTAAGAAGCCAGTCAGCATTATTAACAAGTAATGCCTTATCATCTGAGAAATCAATGAATCTTGCCATCTGCTTCTTGAAGCAGTCAACATTGTGCTGAATCTGCTCTGGTGTAAGCATTTTTCTCATATCTGTACGTCCTGATGGATCACCAATCATAGCTGTTCCACCGCCAATAAGTGCGATTGGCTTATTTCCTGCCATCTGGAGTCTCTTCATAAGGCAGAGTGCCATAAAGTGTCCTACATGAAGGCTGTCTGCTGTTGGATCAAATCCAATGTAAAATGTAGCCTTTCCATTGTTAATAAGGTCTTTGATAAGTGCTTCATCTGTTACCTGTGCAATAAGACCTCTTGCAACTAATTCGTCATAAAGTGTCATTTTTGTTTCCTCTCTTTTCTTTTTTATTGCTGCTTGCGCTCGCAGCTCATTATCTGCATTTGCCATATAAGACAAAATCTGTGCAAGCACATTCTGTCTTGCATGGCTCATTGCTTACAAAAAAGGCTTCCGCCCTTCTTTAAAAGGACGAAAGCCTGAACTTACGTGTTACCACCTTTATTCATGACAGACTCACATCTGCCACCTCATTAAGTCCACCAGCATGGACTTATGCACTATAACGTGTGCTACTCCGGCTGCCCCTACTTACAAATATGCTTTCAGTTCGCCGCTCCGGAATGTATTCAGTTACCCTTACCCTTGCGCCTCTCATCAACCGGCTGCTTTCTGTAAGTTCAGTAATAACCTACTTGTTTCCATCAACGCTTTGTAATATTAATTGTGTATTACTTATAACATAATAGAATATTAAAATCAAGCCTCATTCCGAAACAAATGTATCAAATTAACACTAGATTGTAACAACTCTCATTGTGTTAGTAAGTCCTCTCTTAGATGAAGGATCAGAAGATGTAGCGATACCAGCAGAAACAATTACTGTATCTCCTTCTTCTACGAAACCAGCATGTTCAGAAACTACTAATGCATGCTCAATAATCTTATCTGTAGAAGCTTCTGTTGCTGTCTTAATAGGTCTAACACCCCAGTAAATCTGCATCTTTCTAAGAACATTATCGTATGGAGAGCATCCGATAATCTCAGCTTCTGGCTTTAACTTAGATGTAAGTCTTGCTGTAAATCCTGAAATTGTAGGACAGATAATAGCCTTAGCTCCAAGGTTATCTGCTGTCTGAACTGCGGCATTACATACAGCGCTTGAAATGCTTCTCTTACTGTGAAGATTAGAATATTCTACTGAATGACCCTTAATCTCCTGCTCTGTTCTTTCTGCAATCTTAACCATCATCTTAACAGCCTCTAATGGGTACTTTCCATTAGCAGTCTCACCACTAAGCATAACAACATCTGTTCCGTCGTAAATAGCATTAGCAACATCAGTAACTTCAGCTCTTGTAGGTCTTGGATTTCTAATCATAGAATCAAGCATCTGTGTAGCTGTGATAACTGGCTTATACTTAGCATTACACTTCTTGATGATTTCCTTCTGAACGTGTGGAACTTCCTCAGCAGGAATCTCAACACCCATATCTCCACGGGCTACCATGATACCATCAGCAACTCTGATAATATCATCTATATTAGCAATACCTTCGGCATTCTCAATCTTAGCAATAACTGGAATATCTGCACCATGCTCCCAGAGAAGATGCTTAATTTCCTCGATACATGCTGCATTTCTTACAAATGAAGCTGCGATAAAATCAAATCCCTGCTCAACACCAAAGATGATATCTTCCTTATCTTTCTCTGTGATGCCTGGAAGTCTGATGCTTACATTAGGAACATTAACACCCTTCTTAGAACCAAGCTCACCACCATTAATTACTGTACATTCAATCTCTGTACCTTCAACCTTATCAACCTTAAGCTCGATAAGACCATCATCGATAAGAATAATGTTACCTGTAGTAACATCTTCTGGAAGACCTGCATAAGTTACCATATTAATCTTATCATCTGCTGGCACCTGTCTTGTTGTTAATGTATATTTCTGTCCCTCAACAAGTGTAACCTTCTTGTCATCCTTAACAGCACCTGTTCTAATCTCAGGTCCCTTAGTATCAAGAAGAGTTGCAATAGGGATATTAAGTTCTTCTCTTACACTCTTAATTAAGGCAAATCTTCCTGCCTGCTCCTCATGGTCACCATGAGAAAAATTAAATCTTGCAATATCCATTCCTGCTAACGCAAGATCCTTAATAAGGTTTCTGTCGTTAGTATTAGGACCCATTGTGCAAATAATCTTAGTCTTTTTCATTGTTTCCTCCAAAATAATTAAAATCTTTTCAAACACATACCTACAATATAATAACATATTTGCGTGTCAAATCAACTAAGTTTTTTATTTAACAAGCTTTTTAGGGGGTGGAAGGATACGCAAAGAGAGACAGGGACGGTGTCAGTCTTTCAGGTTTCTTCGTTTAGTGGCAGTAAAAGCCAGTTTTTGCTTCGCTTTTTTGTTCAAAAAATCAACGCGCTTCGCTTGAACGCGATTTTTTGAACCGCGCTTCGCAAACTCTGGCTTTAACTCCCACACAACTCAGAAAATTCAATTCTGACACCATCCCTGTTTCTCTTTGCTTACACTTCTACCCCAGATGGTTACTGTTTATCCCCGGTTACATGGATGTGGGTATATAAGTGGTCGGAACAATACTCGTAGTTGCCGACGCATTTTGAGCAGAATCTGAATGTGAGGTTTTCATCGTCAAGTTCTGTCCTTCCGCATACTGCACATCTGTGCTTCGGCACGCCGCGCTTCGCGTGTTGTGCCTGACTATCCTGTGTTCTGCTGTCTGGGGACACAGAACCATATGTGCCAGACTGTGCTGTATTATTCTGCTGCCAATAGTCTTTTCTGGCATTCTGCTGTGCTTTCTTTGCTGTTCTCATTGCCTTGTCGAAGTTTCTCTGTGTACTGCTCTTTGCAGGGCCTTTCTTGTACAGGAAGAAGAATATTATAAAATTCAGCATTGACACAAGCGCCGCCGTTGCGTTGGCATAACACATAATTGCTGATGGTGCAAGGAAACCTGCTGCATACAGGCTGTACCATACATTTCTTGGAAGAAAAGGCACAAGATATCCGAATACTATAGTAATTCCGAATATTACAGCATCAAGTATTGCCATCCATTTAATCTTGATTGGGATAATGAAGAATAATAAAACCTCCATATCCGGCTGCTCCATAGCGAATGCCATGAACAACGCAAGGTTTATATAATTCGTACTTAACTTAAAGCTTAATCCCCATATAATATAGATAATAAGTGATGCAAGTATATTAAGGATAACTCCTGTAAAGAAGTATACATTAAATCTGAACGAGCCCCATATTCTTTCAAGTACCGAACCAATCAGATAGTAGAAATACAGCACAAATACCACAAATATTATGCTGTTAGAAGGCGGTTGTAATATAAATGTGACGAGTCTCCATACCTGTCCTTTGAAAATCATAGCAAAATCAAGTGAAAAATATGCGTCATATAATCCATTAAAAAATGTATTCATCACAAATCCTATTGCATAAAGGACAATGATATAAAACATAAGATTCTTAATCGCATACTTAGAGAATTTTTTCTCAAATTTAGCAAACCAGTTCATAAAATGTTCCTTTCAGTCTTACACATGTTACAGACTAATAATTCATAATCATATACAAGAAATTATAATAAACAAAACAATATGATGTCAATTAAACTTACTCTTAAGTTCTTAAATTTTAATAAAAATATTCACCATAAATAATTAAAGCTATTTTATTATTTCCTATTAATATTGAAATTTATTCCATTTTACTCTATAATGCATGAGTTGCATAGAAAATGACATATTCTGCGTTTTTTCACCAAAGTCACTATGCAATGGGTAACTTTTGTATATTTATATTAAGGAGGACAGCTGCAGCTGTATTAGGTTATGAACAAATTCAAATTAGGTATTGATATTGGATCAACAACTGTAAAAATCGCTGTTTTAGATGATAATAATAATATTTTATTTTCTGATTATGAAAGGCATTTTGCGAATATCCAGGAAACTCTCCAGTCACTTCTTGAAAAGGCAGTGGCAGAACTTGGTGAGTTTGAAGTATATCCTGTTATCACAGGTTCAGGCGGACTTACTCTTGCCAAGCATTTAGAAGTACCATTCACACAGGAGGTAGTAGCCGTGTCTACTGCCCTTCAGGATTATGCTCCACAGTGTGATGTTGCAATCGAGCTTGGTGGTGAGGATGCTAAGATTATCTACTTTACTAACGGTATTGACCAGAGAATGAACGGAATATGTGCCGGCGGTACAGGTTCTTTCATTGACCAGATGGCAACTCTGTTACAGACAGACGCAATGGGACTTAATGAATATGCCAAGAACTATAAGTCAATATACCCTATTGCCGCAAGATGTGGTGTATTTGCCAAGACTGATATCCAGCCTCTTATCAATGAAGGTGCAACTAAGGAAGACCTTTCTGCATCTATATTCCAGGCTGTTGTAAACCAGACAATCAGTGGTCTTGCATGTGGTAAACCAATCCGTGGTAATGTTGCATTCTTAGGCGGACCACTTCATTTCTTATCAGAGTTAAGACAGGCATTTATCCGTACATTAAGCTTAGGTCCGGATGAAATCATTGCTCCTGACCATTCACACTTATTTGCTGCTGTTGGTTCAGCAATGAATTACAGTGAAAATGTATGTGTTCCTGTAGAAGACATTATCGCAAGACTTAAAGGAAAGATTAAGCTTGAGTTCGAGGTTGAACGTATGGAACCTCTTTTTGAGAACCAGTTTGCATATGATGAATTCACAAAGCGTCACAGCTCTCATCATGTTAAGACTGCTGATATCGCATCTTACAAGGGCAACTGCTATCTCGGAATCGATGCGGGTTCAACAACAACCAAGGTTGCTTTAGTTGATGAAGACGGTAATCTTCTTTACTCATTCTACTCAAGCAATAACGGTTCACCACTTGCTACAACAATTAAAGCTATTAAAGAGATATATACACTGCTTCCACCAGAAGCCAAGATTGTGCAGTCATGCTCAACAGGTTATGGCGAAGCACTTATCAAGTCGGCTCTTATGTTAGATGAGGGAGAAGTTGAGACAGTGTCACATTTCTACGCTGCTGCTTTCTTTGACCCTGAAGTAGACTGTATAATCGATATTGGTGGACAGGATATGAAATGTATCAAGATTAAGAACCAGACTGTAGATTCAGTCCAGCTTAACGAAGCATGTTCATCAGGATGTGGTTCATTCATAGAAACATTTGCAAAATCCCTCAACTTCACAGTTCAGGACTTTGCCAAGGCTGCATTATTTGCGAACCACCCTATTGACTTAGGAACACGTTGTACAGTATTCATGAATTCCAAGGTTAAGCAGGCTCAGAAGGAAGGTGCTGAAGTTGCAGATATCTCTGCCGGACTTGCTTATTCTGTTATTAAAAATGCTTTATACAAGGTTATCAAGATTTCTGACCCTGATGATTTAGGTAAGCATATCGTTGTTCAGGGTGGTACATTCTACAACGATGCAGTTCTTAGAAGTTTTGAGAAGATTACAGGCGTTCAAGCAATCAGACCTGATATCGCTGGTATAATGGGGGCTTTTGGTGCTGCTCTTATAGCAAGAGAAAGATATGACGGTATATCAGAATCATCTATGCTTTCTATAGATAAGATTAACTCTCTTACATATGAAACAAAGCTTACAAGATGTAAGGGATGTACTAACAGCTGTCACCTTACAATCAATAAATTCTCTGGCGGCAGACAGTTTATCACAGGTAACAGATGTGAACGTGGACTTGGTAAAGAGAAGAACAAAGAAAAGCTTCCTAACCTTTTCGATTATAAGTTCCACAGACTCTTTGACTATGAGCCTCTTTCAGAAGAAAAGGCTACAAGAGGTACTGTAGGTATTCCAAGAGTTCTTAACATGTATGAGAACTATCCGTTCTGGTATACATTTTTCACAAAGCTCGGATACAGAGTTGTACTCTCACCTCAGTCAAGCCACAAGCTTTACGAATTAGGTATTGAATCAATTCCATCTGAGTCAGAGTGTTATCCTGCAAAGCTTGCACATGGTCATATCATGTGGCTTATTAAGCAGGGAGTTAAATTTATCTTCTATCCATGTGTACCTTATGAGCATAACGAATATGAAGGCACTAACAACCATTATAACTGCCCTATCGTTACTTCTTATGCCGAGAACATTAAGAATAATGTAGAAGAACTTAAAACAGAGAATATAGATTTCAGAAATCCATTCATGTCATTTGAAAGTGAGGAGAAGATATCCAAAAGACTTGTTGAGGAATTCTCATCATACATTCCTGCCGCAGAGATTAAGTCTGCTGTCAAAGCCGGATGGGATGAAATGATGGCTTGCAGACAGGATGTCAGAAATAAAGGTGAAGAAGTAATCGCTTACCTTAACGAAACCGGAAAGCGCGGTATTGTACTTGCCGGCCGCCCTTACCATGTTGACCCTGAAGTAAACCACGGTATTCCTGAACTTATTAATTCATACGGACTTGCTGTACTTACAGAGGACAGTGTTGCACATTTAGGAACAGTTGAAAGACCTCTTATCATTCTTGACCAGTGGATGTACCATTCAAGACTTTACGCTGCTGCTAACTATGTAAAGACTGTAGATAATCTCGACCTTATCCAGCTCAATTCATTTGGATGCGGTCTTGATGCCGTTACTACTGACGCTGTCAACGATATACTTACTAAGTCTGGAAAGATATATACAGTACTTAAGATTGATGAGGTTAATAACCTTGGTGCTGCAAGAATCAGAGTACGTTCACTAATCGCTGCTTTAAGAGTACGTGAACAGAAGAATTACCAGAGAAAGATTCAATCATCTGCCTACCACAGAGTACAGTTTACTGAAGATATGAGAAAGAATTACACAATTCTCTGCCCTCAGATGTCACCAATACATTTTGACATATTAGGTCCTGCCCTTAATTCATGTGGCTACAATATTGAAGTCCTTGAGAACGATAACAAGTCATCAGTAGATGTAGGTCTTAAATATGTTAATAACGACGCATGCTACCCTTCACTTATGGTAGTCGGACAGATTATGAACGCCCTTCTTTCAGGCAAATACGACCTTTCAAGAACTGCTGTGATTATGTCACAGACAGGTGGTGGATGCCGTGCTTCCAACTATATCGGATTCATCAGAAGAGCACTTATAAAGGCTGGTATTCCAGATGTTCCTGTAATCTCACTTAGTGCACAGGGACTTGAATCTAATCCAGGCTTCAGCTATGACATACCAATGCTTAAGAAAGCTATGATGGCTGTTGAATATGGTGATATATTCATGAATGTTGTATACCGTACAAGACCTTACGAGGCAGTTCCTGGTTCAGTTAATGCACTTCATGAAAAATGGAAGAAGGTCTGCATTGAACAGCTTACTAAAAATAAGGTTCATATGAAAGAGTTCAATAAGAACCTCCGTGCTATTGTTAAGGATTTTGATAATATTCCGCTTAAGGATATCAAGAAGCCTAGAGTTGGTGTTGTTGGAGAAATTCTTGTTAAGTTCATGCCTGCTGCTAACAACCACATTATTGAGTTACTTGAGGCAGAAGGTGCTGAGGCTGTTATGCCTGACCTTATGGGATTTCTTCTCTACTGTATGCAGAATTCAACATATAAGCATGAATTATTAAAGACACCTAAGAAAGGGGCTATTCTTTCAAGTACACTTATAAAGATACTTGAAACCTTCAGAAAGGCTGGAACCAAGGCACTTGCAGAAAGCAAGAGATTCGATGCTCCATCTAAGATTAGTGAGACAGCCAATTACGCTAAAGACTTCGTATCACTTGGCAACCAGACTGGTGAAGGCTGGCTTCTTACCGGTGAAATGATTGAGCTTATCCATCATGGTGTAGGCAATATCGTATGCTGTCAGCCATTTGCATGTCTGCCTAACCACATTGTAGGAAAGGGAGTTATCAAAGAGCTTCGTGCAGCATATCCTGAAGCTAACATAATTGCTGTAGATTATGATCCTGGTGCTTCCGAAGTTAACCAGTTAAACAGAATCAAGCTTATGCTTTCAACTGCTAACAAAAACCTTGCTAAAGAAGAAAAAAAATCTAAAAAAGACGCTTAATTGCTTGTACATATTATAAAACCGATATATAATGGATATAATAAATATGTTCGAAGAGGTGTGAAATTATGAGTTTTATGTTATTCATCGGACCAATTATAGGTGTTGCAGTTGCTATTATTGCTGCTGTAGTTATCATATCAGTTATAGCTGCTGCTGTCTCACAGAAAGATATTAACGACGAAGATTAACAAAAAGTTCCTGCAGTTTCCATTGTGCCAGAAGCACTGGATACTGCAGGAACTTA
>OLGY01000255.1_pt1 | contig 43188 bp, 33 predicted proteins | sample 1605951 | NCBI WGS metagenome assembly OLGY01 (sample SAMN03283280) | human gut metagenome | biome: human-associated habitat; material: feces | host: Homo sapiens | place: Peru | collected 2012
CAAGAAATATGCTTAGAATGTATCATAACATAGTACATGAAATATAGCAAGAAAAATATTATTAAAATAGATGGTTTAAAAACAGAGTTGCTGTAATCTTCACAAATCTATTGACACATCCCCAACAAAGCACGATAATTATATTATATGCGGAAATATATACAAGACAGCATTACATTTAAAATAGCTGCAGGCAGTATTTTCGGCTGCATATCTATGAATATACATTTAAGGAGACATAAGTTAAATGGGCGGATTTTTCGGTGTTACATCACAGCATGATTGTGTGTTTGATTTGTTTTTCGGTATTGATTATCATTCACATCTTGGAACAAGACGCGGCGGTATGGCGGTGTACGGTAAGGACGGTTTTAACAGAGCTATTCATAATATAGAGAACGCGCCGTTCAGAACGAAGTTCGACAAGGATGTCAATGAGATGAAGGGTATTTACGGTATTGGCTGTATTTCCGATTATGAGCCGCAGCCTCTTATCATCCGCTCACATCATGGAACCTATGCGATAACTACGGTCGGAAAGATTAACAACAATGATGAGCTTGTGCAGAAGCTTTTTAATGAGGGGCATACACACTTTTTTGAGATGAGCGGCGGCGAGATTAATGCAACCGAGCTTGTTGCGGCGCTCATCAACCAGAAAGACAATCTGATTGAGGGTATTAGATACGCGCAGGAGTCGATTGACGGTTCGATGTCGATTCTTCTCATGAATCAGGCGGGAATATATGCAGCGCGTGACAGATACGGACGTACACCTGTTGTGATAGGGCGCAAGGAGGATGGATTCTGTGCATCGTTTGAGTGCTTTGCATATAAGAATCTTGGCTACAATGATTACAGGGAGTTAGGACCGGGTGAGATTGTGGTCATGACGGAGAAGAACTGCGTGACGCTTGCACATCCGAACAAGGAAATGAAGATATGTACATTCCTTTGGGTTTATTACGGATACCCGGCAAGCTCCTACGAGGGCATAAGCGTGGAGCAGATGCGTTACAACTGCGGAGCTAAGATGGCGATGCGCGATAACGTGAAGCCTGATATTGTGGCGGGAGTACCTGATTCGGGTACGGCACATGCCGTTGGATATGCCAATGCTTCGGGCATTCCTTTTTCAAGACCTTTTATCAAGTACACTCCGACATGGCCGAGATCGTTCATGCCGACTATCCAGAGTAAGAGAAACCTTATTGCAAAAATGAAGCTCCTCGCGGTTGATGATCTTATAAAGGATAAGAGCCTTCTGCTTATCGACGATTCGATTGTGCGAGGAACACAGCTTCGCGAGACAACGGAGTTTTTATACCAGAGTGGGGCGAAAGAGGTACATATAAGACCTGCATGTCCACCTCTTCTTTATGGCTGCAAGTATCTCAACTTCTCACGTTCATCATCGGAGATGGATTTGATTACCAGGCGTGTAATAGAGAGACTTGAGAACGGAAATGTGACGGATGAGGTTTTGAAGGAGTATGCTGATCCTGAATCGGAAAAGTATGAGCGCATGGTTGAGGAGATAAGAAAAGAACTCAATTTCACATCACTCAGGTTCAACAGGCTTGATGATATGCTTGACGCGACGGGACTGCCGCATGAGTGCCTGTGTACATACTGCTGGGACGGCAGGGAATAATTGAGATGGAAAAGGAAAAGTGTGAAATCGTAAAAAACACGTTTTTCATTATTATTTAAGTCGCTGCAAAAGCAGTGGAATGGAGGATTATTATGGAAAGCATGGAAGATTATAAGGATTTATATGAAGCTTCATTTAAGAAGTTCAGAGTTGGAGATATAGTGAAGGGAACAGTAATATCCGTTGACGAGAATGGAGCGGTTATTGACCTTAATTATTATGCACCCGGTTTTATTGCGGTCGACGAGTTCTCGGATAATCCGGATTTTTCAATAGAGGAGGAAGTTAAGGTTGGCGATGAGGTGACGGCAGCAGTCGTTGCGACGGATGATGGTGCCGGCAATATTGTCCTATCTAAGAAGCAGGCAAGCCATGAGACGGCTTGGGAGAAATTCCGCGAATGGAAGGCTGAGGGCAGACGCGTGAGCGTTAAGGCTGCAGAGGCTGTGAACGCAGGGGTTGTGTGCTATCTTGAAGGAATGCGCGCTTTCATTCCGGCATCGAAGCTTGCACTCCACTATGTGGAAAATCCGGCAGAGTATGTTGGACAGACGGTCGATGCCGTTGTCATAACAGTCGATGAGGAGAATGAAAAGCTTGTGCTGTCATGTCGCGAAATACTTCAGGAGAAGCTTGATGAGCAGAGGAGTGAACAGGTAAAGAGACTTGCCGTCGGTTCGATAGTGAACGGAAAGGTTGAGAGCCTCAAGGATTATGGCGCATTTGTTGATATAGGCGATGGTGTGAGCGGACTTGTCCATATTTCGCAGATTCCTTATCCTAAAAAGCTTGTGCATCCTAAGTATGCGCTTAAGGAGGGACAGGAGGTTACGGTCAAGATAACGAAGATTGAGAACGGCAAGGTCAGCCTTTCGATGAAGGACGTCAACGAGGCGATTGACAAGGAAGTTGACGAGGAGCCTGTCGAGTATGTAAGCAATGAGACTGTGGGCACCGGCATGGGGGATTTATTTAAGAAGCTGGGCTTTTAACAAATGAAGGTGATTATATATGGATTACTCCGGAGCGATAATAAAAGAATACGATGAGATGGCAGACAGACGTGTGGCAGCAGCTTGCAGGATAAACGTGGCGTTTATGATTATTGTAGGCCTGCTGAATGTGCTTGGAATATTTATTATTGAGATGAAGATGCTCATGTTCGTCGTGGCAGCTTCAATAATAATATATATGCTTCCCACACTTTTGTATAATATTCTGGGAATTCATAAGGGATGGGTGAGATACATAATTCTTTTCCTGCTGGTAGTGCTGGCCGGTCTGGAATACGCTGTGTTGTCATACCATGTTATACTCATGTTGTCATTTCCGCTTGTCATTGCATGCCTTTACAGCAGGAACAGATATGTCATTTATGTGTCGGTGCTCACTATACCTATGCTTATCGTGTCGCATCTGGCTGCCTTTGCACTGAAGGTTGTGCCGGACGAGCCGCTTGTGACTTTGAAGGGGGTTGTTTTGTATGGAATCCTGCCAAGGCTTCTTGAAATGTTCGCTTTTATTGTGGCAGCGTTCTTCATAGCTGACAGAATGCAGGCTCTTGTCGGAAGGGTTCTGTTAAAAAACAAGGAGTTGTATGCTGACCAGGAAAACACCCTTACGTCATTGTCGGAGATTATCGAGTCACAGTCGGAGCATACGGGAACGCATGTAAAGAGAGTTGCGCTGTACACGGATATAATATGCCGCGGACTTGGCATTTCGGAGGAGGAGAGCTGGAAGATTTCACAGGCATCTAAGATGCACGATGTCGGAAAGATTATTGTCCCGCTTGAAATTCTTGAAAAGGCGGGAAAACTCACGCCCGAGGAGTTCGAGATTGTCAAAAAGCATACCGACTATGGAAAGAAAATGCTCGAAAATTCTCCGGGCGAGCTTATGCAGCTCGGTGCGGTCATAGCTTACGAGCACCATGAGAGGTGGGACGGAACCGGCTATCATGGTCTGAAAGGGGAGAAAATTCATCCGGCGGCAAGATGTGTTGCCCTCGCTGATGTGTTCGATGCCTTGGTATCAAAAAGACCATATAAAGAAGCGTGGTCTCTTGAAAAAGTGAAGGAGGAAATTAAATCACAGCGTGGGAAGCAGTTCGCACCCGAGGTTGTCGATGTGTTCCTGCGGGAGTTTGATAAATTCAGGGAAGTCTGCGAGTCTGCGGAGAATATGTGATGATAACGAATGTTTTGTAGTGCAATTACATGATGTTGGGGTCAAAACATGCCAACTTAATGTACAAGTGTATAACGTATTATATTTATGCATATCACGACTTTTGGAAGAAGCTTAGATGTTCTTAGAACTCTGTTCACACGCTAGCCAGAACCGGCACGGATGCCGGTTCAGAAGCAATGCATACAAGGATGTATGCCTGCTTCGATGGCGGACATATAGAAAGCCTATATCAGAGTTCTTAGAACATCTTGCTTCGTACAACGGAGCTGATATGCATAAATATAATACGTTATACATGCTAAGTTTACAGCCCATGTTTTGGCCCCAACATCATTGCATTCGACGAACTAAAAGCATAAAAACACCATTCTGATGAACGATTACATACGCTTAGACGTAATATTCATCGGAATGGTGTTTTTGTTGTGGATGTAAGTCTGCGTCAGACAGTTGTTGAATTATTTCTCAACTGTGTCGAGCTTGAAACCGAAGTATCTTACGGCGTTGTTGTAGGAGATGTCTCTTACCATGCCGCCGAGAGTCTTCATATCGGCAGGATACTCACCGTTCTCAACCCACTTGCCGAGAATCTCGCACATGATTCTTCTGAAGTATTCATGTCTCGTATAAGATAAGAAACTTCTGGAGTCTGTGAGCATACCGATGAAGTTGCCGAGAAGTCCTAAGTTGGCGAGTGATGTCATCTGGTCTGTCATACCTACCTTGTGGTCATTGAACCACCATGCAGAACCCTGCTGAATCTTGCCGACAGCGGTTGAATCCTGGAAGCAGCCGAGCACTGTTCCGATAGCAGCGTTGTCAATAGGGTTGAGAGAGTAGATGATTGTCTTTGGAAGCTCGTCTGTAGCATTCATGCTGTTAAGGAAATCAGCCATCTCAGCGGAAGAGCTGTATGTATTGATGCAGTCATAGCCTGTATCAGGTCCAAGCTGGTTGTAACGGAATACGTTGTTATCTCTCTTGGCACCGTAGTGGAGCTGCATAGCCCATCCGAGCTTGTTGTACTCCTTACCTACGAATGTCATGAATGCTGTCTTGAACTTGAGCTCTTCTTCCTTCGTGAGAGCAGCACCGCCAAGTCTCTTAGCGAATATAGCCTCAATCTCCTCTGCTGTAGCAGGCTTGTACATAACATACTCAAGAGCATGGTCAGAAGCGCGGCAGCCCATTGAATCAAAGAATGCCATTCTCTTTACAAGAGCTTCCTTAAGTCCTTCGAAGCTCTTAATCTCTACGCCGCTGACTTCAGAAAGCTTAGCAAGGTAGTCTGTGTAGTCAGGCTTCTCAATATTCATAGCCTTGTCAGGTCTCCATGCAGGAAGTACCTGTACATCAAATGTAGGGTCTGCGGCAATCTGCTTGTGGTACTCAAGTGAGTCAACAGGATCATCGGTTGTGCAGATGAGTGTAACACCGGACTTTTTGATGATGTTGCGGACGGTCATGGAATCCTCGGCAAGCTTAGCGTTACAGATGTTCCATACTTCCTCGGCTGTATCGCCGTTTAAAACGCCATGGTAGTCGAAGTATCTCTGAAGCTCAAGATGGCTCCAGTGATAGAGTGGGTTGCCGATGGCTTTGGTAAGTGTCTCAGCCCACTTCTGGAATTTCTCCCTGTCTGAAGCACCGCCTGTTATATAGTACTCGTCAACACCGTTAGAACGCATCTGTCTCCACTTATAGTGGTCGCCGCCGAGCCATACCTGAGTGATGTTCTCGAACTTGCGGTCCTCTGCGATTTCCTTAGGATTGATGTGGCAGTGATAGTCTAATATAGGCATATTCTCTGCATAATCATGGAATAAAGTCTTTGCTGTGTCTGTGGAAAGCATGAAATCCTTGTCCATAAATTGTTTCATAGTTAAAACCTCCTGATTGTGATTATATCTGCATGCGCAGATGTGTACATTGTAATTGTACTCTTAGAATTGTGTTGTGCCGCGCCTTACAATGTCGGCTGTTATATTGGTCTTGCATGGTACATTGCTTCCGTTGAATACACCCATGAGAGTGTTGACAGTCGTGATACATAATGCTTCAACTTTGCTGTCAATTGAGGTAAGTTCGGGATCGGTACAGCTTGCAACAATGGTATTGTTGTAGCCGACAATGCTTATATCGTCAGGTACCTTCATATCGTGAGCATGTGCGAACTTAAGAGCACCTACAGCGAGTGAATCGTCTGATGTGACAACCGCATCAAAATGGAGTCCGCGTTCAAAAAGGCTTGTGAGATAGTCACGCGCGTTCGCGATATTCTTGTTACACAGATGCAGAAGCTCATTATTAATAGGAATATTATGTACAAAATGAGCCTTTTTAAAGCCTGCAAGCTTGCACTGTCCGGAAAGGGAAGTGCTGGTGTAAAGATACACGATATTGCGGCGTCCGCTTCTTATAAGAGCATCCGTAACCTCGTACACGGCACTTTCATCATCACAGAGAGTTCCGTATATGTTCGGGGCATCAAGATATCCGTTGACAAGCATAATCGGAAGCTTTTCAGCAGCCTCAATAATATATTTGTTATCGGCGGCTTTTGTCTCGAGAAACTTAGAACCGACAAGTATAACAGCGTCAACACGCTTAGAAAGCAGCAGTTCGAGGTAATCCTTCTTGGTTGAGAGGTCATTGCCCGTACAACACAGAATTGCATCGTAGCCGTTAGAGCGGAGCTCTCTTTCTAAGTAGTATACGGCGTTGGCAAGATATACATCGGAGGAATCCGTACACATGATGCCGATGGTTTTCATGGTGTTAAGACCAAGACCGCGGGCGAATACATTCGGTGTATAGCCGATTTCCTTCATAACCGAGAGCACCTTCTGCTTCGTCTTTTCGCTGACATTGTTGTTGCCGTTAATGACGCGTGATACGGTTGCAATTGAGACACCGGCTTTTTTGGAAACATCATAAATATTCATGCGTCTAAATTCCTTTCTGAAAAATGTAAGTACTTACATACTTATGAAGCTATTATACAATGGCGTTTTTTTAAAAACAAGTATAATATGGAAAAAAGTAATATTTTTTTGAAAAATTCCATTGACTTATTGGTGATTTCACCATATAATCAAAGCATGAAAGCGCTTACATTTTTTGAGACGGAATGTAAGAGAATGTAAGAAAACATGATTTTCACCGTTTTAGCAATGTTTTTGAATGAAGCGCTGCGTAACTGATAACATTATACATATCTAAGGAGAATTATGATGGAAAGATTGAACAAAAAGATTTCAAAGGCAGTTGACAGACCGGTTAAGGTTTTACAGTTCGGTGAAGGTAACTTCCTTCGTGCATTCGTTGATTACATGTTCGATGTGGTTAATGAGAAGACGGATTTTAACGGCGGTGTTGTAATCGTTAAGCCTATTGAGTTTGGTAATCTTGACAGATTTCATGATCAGGAGTGCCAGTACACACTTCAGTTAAGAGGTATTGTTGACGGCGAGCCTAAGAAGGAGACAAGAATTATCACAACAGTTACGGATGCTGTTGCTGCAATAGAGGACTATGACAAGTATGACGCTTATGCTAAGCTTGATACATTAAGATTTGTAGTTTCCAACACAACCGAGGCAGGTATTGTATTTGACGAGACAGATGAATTTGCAGCTAAGCCTCCTAAGACATTCCCGGGTAAGCTTACCAAGCTCTTATATGAGAGATATGAGCATTTCAACGGAGCACAGGATAAGGGTCTTATCATGATCCCGTGTGAGCTTATAGCTGACAACGGTATTGAGCTTAAGAAGTGCATCGTTAAATTTATCGAGCTCTGGAACTTAGGCGATGATTTCAAGAACTGGGTTGACACGGCATGTTCATTCTGCCCTACACTTGTTGACAGAATCGTTCCGGGTTATCCGAGAGACGAGGCAGAGGCTCTCTGCAAGGAGTTCGGTTATGAGGATCAGCTCATCGACACAGCCGAGATTTTCGGCCTTTGGGTAATTGAGGGTGACAAGAATCTTCCGCTTGAGCAGCTTAAGAAGGAGCTTCCTTTTGACAAGGCAGGTCTTCCTGTTGTATTTACAGAGGATCATCACCCATATAAGGAGAGAAAGGTTCGTATCCTCAATGGTGCCCATACATCATTCGTACTTGCATCATATCTTGCAGGTAATGACCTTGTTAAGCAGTCTATGGACGATGCTGTTATCCGTGAGTACATGGAGGAGACTCTCGCAGACGAGATTATCCCTACACTTTCACTTCCTGCTGAGGAATGCAAGGAGTTCGCTGATGCAGTTACGGCAAGATTCCAGAACCCATACATCAAGCATAAGCTTCTTGATATCTCACTTAACTCAGTATCTAAGTGGGAAGCAAGATGTATGCCTTCATTCTTAGGCTATGTTAAGAAGTTCAACAAGCTTCCTAAGTACCTTACATTCTCAATCGCAGCACTTATGTGCTTCTACTCAACACAGAAGGAGGGCGAGGTTAACGGCGGAAGATGCCTTATCGGTACAAGGGGCAATGATGAGTATGCTATCCGTGATGATCAGGCTGTACTTGATTTCTTCCTTGCCAATTCAGCTAAGCCTGCCAAGGAGTTCGCACAGGCTTACCTCAGCAATACCAAGTTCTTCGGCGGTGAGGATTTGTCTAAGATTGATGGTCTTGTTGACACTGTTGCAGGCTACATCGACGATGTACGCAACAGAGGCATGAGAGCTGTTGTAGATGACCTTGTAAAATAATTTCGGAGGTAATCCATGCAGGATTTTATTAAAATTAACAAAGATGATAACGTAGCTGTTGCCCTTAAGCCTATTGCCAAGGGCACAACAGTTGATGTCGCAGGCAGCAGTGTGACAATGCTTGAGGACATTCCTCAGGGACATAAGTTTGCCATAAAGCCGATTAAGAAGGATGATGCTGTTATTAAGTACGGCTTCAGAATCGGTTACGCACAGGCTGACGTTGAGGTTGGCGGATGGATTCATACACATAACCTCAAGACTGCTCTCGGTGAGCTTCTTGATTATACCTACAATCCTGAGGGACACAAGGATGTTGAACCTACAGAGGAGGCTTATTTTGAGGGCTACATGAGAGAGAACGGCAAGGTTGGTGTCCGCAATGAGGTGTGGATTATTCCTACGGTAGGCTGTGTTAATTCGATTGCGAGAGCTATTGAAGCTGCAGCAAGACTCAACAAGCCGGAGGGTGTGGATGAGGTTGTTGCATTCACACATCCATACGGATGTTCACAGACGACAGAGGATCAGGAGAATACAAGAACGGTTCTTGCTGACCTTATCAATCATCCTAATGCAGGTGCGGTTCTTGTACTTGGTCTTGGATGTGAGAACAGCCGTATTGAAGTTCTTAAAAATTACATTGGTGAGGTTAACCCTGACCGTGTGAAGTTCTTACAGGTTCAGGACGTTGAGGACGAGCAGGAAGCGGCTGCTGAGATTATGGAAGAACTTATGAATTATGCGGCTGCATTCAAGCGCGAGAAGGTAAGTGCCAAGGAGCTTGTAATCGGTATGAAGTGTGGTGGTTCAGACGGTCTTTCGGGAATCACGGCTAACCCTACGGTAGGTCTTTTCTCAGATATGCTTGTATCTAAGGGAGGAACAACTATCCTCACAGAGGTTCCGGAGATGTTCGGAGCAGAGACGATTCTTATGGACAGATGCGCCAACAGAGAGCTTTTTGATAAGACAGTCTGCCTTATCAATGACTTTAAGGAGTATTTCATAAAGAACGGTCAGGAAATATACGAGAATCCGTCGCCGGGAAATAAGGACGGCGGTATCACAACTCTTGAGGACAAGTCGCTCGGATGTACACAGAAGTCGGGCTCATCCCTTGTAAAGGGTGTCCTCGCTTATGGTGAGAGAGTTCAGAATAAGGGACTTAATCTTCTCAGCGCACCGGGTAATGATCTCGTGGCTTCCACGGCATGTGCGGCGGCAGGAGCACAGATTGTTCTGTTTACAACAGGACGCGGAACTCCTTTTGCATCACCTGTACCTACTGTAAAGATTGCCACCAATTCAAGACTTGCAGGCAAGAAGGGCAACTGGATTGATTTCAATGCAGGACGCCTTGTGACTGACGATGTTCCTATGGAACAGCTTGCTGAGGAGTTATTCCGGCTTGTACTTGATGTTGCATCGGGAAGAAAGGTTAAGGCTGAGATTGCCGGCTTCCATGATCTTGCAATCTTCAAGCAGGGTGTAACACTCTAAGCCGTATTGCTGTTATATATCACTTTGTATTTATAAGAAAACTTGACAAAAAAACGCTGTTTTCTTATAATCTAAGCGAACGAAGAATACAATATGTATTTTATAATGAAGAAATTAACCGTGGACGTGTCAGTGCTGCATACATGTTCGCGGTAATACATAAGGCAGCACAGAAATGAGGAAAAAATGAACGCAGTATTAGAAGAGATTAGTAAGATTGGTATTGTTCCTGTTATTGCACTTGATGATGCTAAGGATGCAGAGCCTCTTGCAAAGGCACTTGTTGAGGGCGGCATCCCATGTGCAGAGGTTACATTCCGTACAGCATGCGCAGCAGATGTTATTAAGATTATGACAACAAAGTACCCTGAGCTTTTAGTAGGTGCAGGTACTGTTCTTACAACAGAGCAGGTTGACAGAGCAGTTGAGGCAGGCGCTAAGTTCATCGTAAGCCCTGGCCTTAATCCTAAGGTTGTTAAGTACTGTGTTGATAAGGGAATCCCTGTAACACCTGGTACATCTAATCCAAGTGATGTTGAGCAGGCTATCGAGCTTGGACTTGAGGTTGTTAAGTTCTTCCCTGCAGAGCAGGCAGGCGGTCTTGCAATGATTAAGGCTATGTCAGCACCATATGTTAACATGAAGTTCATGCCGACAGGAGGTATCAATGCAGATAACCTTACATCATACCTTGATTTCAAGAAGATTATCGCTTGCGGTGGTTCATGGATGGTTAAGAAGGATCTCGTTGCAGCAGGTAAGTTCGATGAGATTACTAAGCTTACAAGACAGGCTGTTGAGAAGATGCTCGGCTTCGAGGTTAGACATGTTGGTGTTAATCTTGCAAGCGAGTCAGAGGCAGAGGAGCTTGCTGACAAGTTCAGCGATATGTTCGGATTTGAGAAGAAGGTTGGAAACAGCTCAATTTTCTCAGGTACAGGCTTTGAGCTTATGAAGAACGGCGGACGTGGAACACATGGTCATATCGCTATCGCTACTAACTATATCGAGAGAGCTATCTATCATCTTGAGAGAAGAGGCTTCAAGTTCGATAAGGATTCAGCAGTAGTTAAGGATGGCAAGCTTAAGGCTATCTACTTCGAGGGCGAGTTCGGCGGATTTGGCGTACATCTTGTACAGAAGTAATCAGATTGATTTTTAAGGGCGGCACAAAATGTGCCGCTCTTTTTTTTCTTACTTTGATATGGACGAGCCCGGATTAATGTGCTATAATATGGCAGAATCTATGAATAATATAAGGCACAGTCTGTGTATACGGAAGTGCTATAAAATACAATATGACATGGGAGAGTGAATCCGCAATGGATAAATTTAAGAACATATTGAAGAAGAATGTCAGGTGGGTAGTTACGGGTGCCGTGGTCGCACTGATTATGGGGGGGGCTTTTTTCGGGTACAGAGCGTATGTACAGGCTGTCTCAGGTTTTATTTTCAGTGTGTCTGAGATGTCGTCTTTCTCAAATACGGCTAAGGTGTCTGCCAAGGTGAAGGTTGACCCGGTTTTATCAAGCATACCTGATGAATTTCAGGATTCATACAGCAGGGATAATTTCAAATGGTCAGTATCCGACAGCGACGGATACCCGGTTTTCAGAATAACGGACACGACAGCGACACCGGGAGTTGCAGTTCTTGAGGAGATAGGTGCCGGTGCATCTTATATCACATCTTCATATTATGATTCATTTTATACGAATGCCGATGGTGAAAAAGTTACCGTGAATCCGGGCGATGACATCACAGGTCTTACATTCCATGAGCTTTCATCTGATGCTCAGAATTCTCTCACGGTCAGAGTGCCACTCAGAATGATGCCTTATGTCGGTTCCAATATTATGACGGCTGCTAACAGTACTTTTACCGTTAAGGATAGTGCCTTTTTCATTACATATAATGCATACACACATCAGGACAGCGTTACAAGTGAGTGGCTCAATGATTTTCATCAGGTAAGCCTTTCATACAATCCTAATGTTCTTTCAATCGGAACAACAAGACTTGAGCAGAACCAGTCAACGACAACCTTCAATACAATCGGAGGCGGTTCGGCAGGAGTGTGGGCTACTGTGGACGGCGTTATGTACAGCCTGGGTCAGAAGGTATATGTAGGAGTCAAGACTACAACCAAGGGTGATATGGGTATTGAGGTTGAACAGGGATCATATGTTTCGTTAAGTGAAGGATATACGAATATTCTTGCAGGAAGCTTCGGCTATACAGATCCGGACGGCGATAAGAGCATCTATTTCTGGACAGATGAACAGAGAAAGAGATCACTTGATTCATCACTTACACTTGTAGATGTGGTTGATGTGTCGGATTCAGGTGTAATAACAGGTAAGTATGCAGGTACAACGAGCGTGTACTCAAGCTGTAAGCCTATGAGCGAGAGCTACAATACTGACGGAAGCCTTAAGACAGAGTACGCATGCAAGATTGAGGTCAAGGTTCCTTTTGCAATGAAGTTTGATAAAGAGATTCTTGTAAGTATCGGAGATAACATTCCACTCTATACAACCGCTTTTGACAGCAATGTCACATATTCTTACGAGTATAACAATGAGGGTGCGGTTCAGCAGATAAGTACAGGACTTTACGAGGCTGTGAAGGAAGGTACCGCTAAGATTAAGGTCGTTATCGAGGAAGTTGCCAACGGTGTGACAACCGGTGTTAAGCAGGAACAGATAGTTGTTATCAGAGTTATAGATAAGCTTATGATTTCAAAGTCGGAGACAAGCGTCAATGTAGGATTTAAGACGCAGGTTTCGGCGATACCTACAAGTACCGATACGGATAAGGTGTCCAATGTTACATGGAAGAGTGCCGATGAGAGTATTGCCACTGTAGAGTGGGATGATTCTTCATTTGAATCTGCACTTGATGTAACAATAACAGGTATAAGCAAGGGTAAGACGGTTATCTACGCATATCAGACGGTCGGGGGAGTTGTGAAGGTTGCCAGCATGGTATTGAATGTAACAATTCCTGTTGACGGTATTACGCTGAGTGAGCCGCAGAATGGTAAGGCTTATCTTACAATGTATCTTGGACAGACATTGACAATCTATGCTGATTTACAGTACAGCGATAACAATGTGCCGGATAATACCGAACTTATCTGGACAGCTTCCGGTTCAGCTCAGGCACAGTCACTTATTTCGCTTAATCCGGTTATAACGACAGGTGTACATCAGTCGTGCGATGTGACGGCGGCGGGACTTGGTAATACTACGCTTACCGTATATTCCAAGGATAACAGCCAGATTGTCAACCTTGATATATTCATAACAGAGCGTCCTACATCAATTGAGCTTTCCGATACCAGTGTTGTTGTTGCTATGTCGCAGAAACAGTATCAGCTTACAGGTTATGTCCACTCAGCGACGGACGGATGTGAGCAGTCGATTATATGGACATCACTTAATACTAATGTAGTTACGGTAGACCCTAATACGGGACTTGTAACGCTTGTAGCACCGGGCTCGACCGAGATATGTGCGACATCGGCTGTTGATCCAAGCGTAACCGCTTACTGTCATTTTGAGGTTGCACAGGATGTATACGGAATTATTCTTGATAAGACTAATCTTACATTTAACGTAGGTGATACATACAGACTTACTGCGACGGTTAATCCATCCAATGCTTATGATAAGACAATGAAGTGGACATCGTCCAATCCGGCTGTTGTTGAAGTTGAGAATACGACGGCCTACGAGAATCTTCTGACAGCTAAGTCAAGCGGTAGTGCGACAATTTTTGCCGAGACGAATGACGGAGGCTTTATAGCTTACTGTAATGTTAAGGTTCTTCAGCCTGTTACTGGTATTACACTCAGCAATACCGAGATTACGGTGAGGAAGGGAACGGAATTCTATCTTAACGCGGTGTGTGCACCTGATACGGCGGATGATAAGACTATAGTGTGGTCTACAAGTGATGCTCAGGTTGCAACCGTATCATCCGATGGCAAGGTTATCACTGTCGGAGTGGGGCAGTGTATAATTACGGCAACCAACCCGGCATCAAAGCAGGAAGCCTCATGTACGGTTGTTGTACTTGAACCGCTCACGGGTCTTACACTGAATACATATTATCAGAACATGGTCAAGGGAACACGATTTGTACTTGTTCCTAATGTGGAGCCGGCTACAGCTTCTAATAAGAACGTAACATTCTGGTCAAGCGATACAGACATTGCTACTGTTGATGAGAAGGGTGTTATAACGGCTGTCAAGGGCGGTGTATGTGAAATCGTTGTAACGACTGAAGAGGGAAGCTTTACTCAGAAGTGTGTTATCGCGGTTAAGGAATATGTTGATACAATTACATTGTCGGATACAAGCAAGTATCTTAATTATGGGGCTTCATATACGATTTCAGCAACGGTAGGACCTGAGAGTGCTTCCGATAAGGGAATTATATGGAGTTCAAGCAATGAGTCAATTCTCAAGGTTAATCAGTATGGTGCCATCACGGGAGTCGGATACGGAACGGCTATTGTGACTGCAACGGCTGCCGACGGAAGTGGTGTAAGTGCTTCGTGTATCGTTCAGGTTGTAAAGCCTGTAACGAACATCAAGTTGTCGGAATCTAAGATTACACTCTATGTCGGTGATGTATTCCATCTTGTATCAACCGTAGAGCCGGCTGACGCATCAGTTAAGAAGCTTGCATGGACTTCATCTGATACATCGGTTGCGAAGGTATATGATGATGGTGATGTTGAGGCTGTCGGAGTCGGACGATGCAAGGTATATGCTACGTCAACAGACGGCAATAATGTTGTTGCCGAGTGTACGATCATAGTTAAGCAGATTGTGAGCGCTTCTTCCGTAACGATTAATTCACATGAGATACTTATGCTCACGGGAAAGATGAGAACACTTACCGCAAGATTATATCCTACTAATTCAACAGAGACGGTACATTGGGTATCTTCGGATACATCCGTAGTAGTTGTTGACAGTAACGGACAGATTACAACGGTAGGACCTGGTTCGTGTCAGGTTACGGCTTATACCACTTATGGAACGGTACAGGATACATGTACGGTATATTCGATGGCTATAAGCAAGTCCTCGACTGTACTTGAACAATATGATACATTCAATCTGTATGTGGACGGTGCTCCTTCAAGTGCATCTGTGTCATGGAGAAGCAGCAATCCTAGAATTGCAACCGTAACACAGAGGGGTATTGTTACGGCACGTATGCCGGGTGAGTGTACAATCACTGCAACCGTTGACGGAAAGACGGTGACATGTAATGTGACGGTTCGCTCGATAGATCCTGATAAGTTTATCAATAAGACTAACGCTGAATAGTATAAATGAGAAAAGGTATGCCGGATGCGGCATACCTTTTTTAGACAGCTTGAAGCCCCGGGGGATTAGTCCGGGGCTTCGAGCTTTTTAAATATGAGGGGGGAGATAGAAAGCATTAACTTTGCTATCCGTAGTTAATTATATAGATATGTTGTGACCATTTTGTGTATAACAAGTAAAATAAAAGGGAAAAAATTATAAAAAGAAAATGAAAATCAGACCAACTATGACAAAAATATTACATTTTTATTGAAGTGTTGAATTTTAAAATAAAGTATGCTATATTAAACAAAGCTTAGAGAAAAAGAGAGTAATTGACGCTTACGGATAGAAGCGTATGGAGGAATTAATATGATTCGTTGTGAAAATTGCGGGCATAAGTTAAACGCCGGCCAGAAGGTATGTGATGTATGCGGCAGACCGGTGCCTGCCAGAAATACAGAGGATGCTGAGTTGGAGGAGCAGCTTGCTAAGTCGATAGCACAGATTGTTGAGAATGAGACGTCAGATGCACAGGTTTACTTAAAGGAGATTCAGGGAACACTTGATAAGTCTGACAGTTCGAGAAAGCAGGCGGAAACAGGTAAGAGAGATGTGCTTGGCGTGTCTCAGAGAAGTGCGGCAGGTCAGGCGGGAAGTGCAAGAAAAAATATTGATTATTCATCAGAGCAGAATTTGAGACGTCAGAGTACACAGACAAGGAACAGTGCGCAGACGAGGCAGAACACGGCTTCAAATCAGAATACGAGAACAAGACAGAATACAGCTTCTGGTAACAGGAGATATTCTGAGGAGCAGGAGAGGATGCCGGCCAAAAAGAAGAACAAGAAGAGCAATGGCGGTAAGATTGCGGTGATTGTGATTTCAGTCATTGTGGCAGTTGTTGTAATTGTTGCACTTGCTTTTTTTACAATTAATATGGTACTTAAGAAGGCACAGAACAATTTTGCATATTATAACAATACGGGAATTGAGTATGTACAGAATGGAAAGTATGCTGAGGCTGTTCCGTATCTTGAAAAGGCACTTACGTTTTCAGAGTCGGATGGAAAGGTTAATTTGAGATTCAGTCTGTATGATTGCTATGTGGCAACGGATAACACTGAGAAGGCTGTGAGCATGCTGTATAATATTCTTGGCGTAGACGAGTATAATCTTGAGGCGATTGTATATCTTGAGAACTACTACGAGAATGCGGGAGTTACTGATGCACTGGTTGAGCTTTATAATAAGTATAAGGACACAGCGGCGGCAACAGCGGTACAGAAGTATTATGTCGAAGCACCTAAGATAAGTCTTGAAGGTGGAAAGTATACTTCCACATTGGAAGTTCAGATCACCTCGGACTATGATTTTGATATATATTATACAACTGACGGAAGTGAACCTACAACGGGCAGTACGCTTTATACCGGAAAGATAGAAATTGACGATGGAAATACAACGCTTAAGTGTATAGCTGTTAACGGGTATAATATTGCAAGTGAAGTTGTGACAGCGGAGTATGAGGTGGAATACAAGCAGCCGGATGAGCCTACAATAAGTCCGAGAAGCGGAAGCTATGAGACTGAGCAGCTTATTGTAATCGGAAATATTCCTGCGGGTGGGAAGGCTTATTACACGCTTGACAATACCACACCTACTGACAAATCCACAGAGTACACGGGACCTTTTGATATGCCTGTGGGAAACAATGTATTGTCAGTTGTGACCTATGATAAGAAGGGATTAAAGAGTCAGGTTGTAAAGCGCAATTATGTGTTGACACTTACGGACAAGGTATCGCAGGAAAGAGCACTTGAGATATTATGGCAGGCGATGGAATACAAGAATATGGTGGATTCACAGCACCGCTCATCGGACGGAGAACCTGTAAGCCTTGTACTTGACGAGAAAAAGACAATAGACGGTCATTCTATATGGGTATTTAACATTATTGTTTCCACAGAACAGGGAGACATGAAGGCTAACTATCAGATGGGTGTTGACAGCAATGATTCTTATGTATATACGGTATACGAGAATAATGGTGTATACACACTTGATGAGGTTATTTATTAGATTAGTGATATATAAGTATTTCATATGCATCCGGTATTATGCCGGGTGCATTTTTTGTGTAATAGGAAACTTCGTTCCTATTACACAAAAACGCTCCGCAAAAATGTGCCTGTAAATAGCGATGCATCAGAAATATTGTTGGAATTATCTGTAAAATGTGAAAATAATAAATATTTTTATTAATATTCAATAATTAGTTGTCTTTTAAGCTTTAATATATTAAAATGTAAGAATGAAGAATTAGGAGGTATGTTATGTATGCTATAACTAAGGCAAGACAGCTTGCCGACAAGATATTTCTTATGGATGTTAAGGCTCCGCGCGTAGCTAAGAGATGTTGTCCGGGGCAGTTCGTCATCGTGAAGATGGATGAGCATGGTGAGCGCATTCCGCTTACAATCTGCGATTACAATCGCGAAGAAGGCATTATAACTATTGTATTTCAGGTGGTGGGTGCCTCTACAGAGAAGATGTCACACCTTAAAGAGGGAGATTCTTTCAGAGATTTTACAGGACCTCTTGGAATGCCTTCCGAGTTCGTAAGTGAGGATATTGAGGAGCTTAAGAATAAGAAGATTTTGTTTGTTGCGGGCGGCGTAGGTACGGCACCTGTGTATCCACAGGTTAAGTGGCTTAAGGAGCAGGGCGTTGATGCTGATGTCATAGTCGGAGCCAAGAACAAGGAACTGCTTATTCTTGAAGATGAGATGAAGGCGGTTGCAGGCAATCTCTATGTTACAACCGACGATGGCAGCTATGGACGTAAGGGAATGGTTACCGAAGTGATTAAGTCGCTTGTGAATGATGAACACAAGCATTATGATGTCTGTGTTGCAATCGGACCTATGATTATGATGAAGTTTGTTGCACTTCTGACAAAGGACTTGGGAATTAAGACTGTTGTGAGCCTTAACCCTATAATGGTTGACGGTACGGGAATGTGCGGTGCATGCCGTGTCAGCGTCGGCGGCGAAGTTAAGTTTGCCTGTGTCGACGGTCCTGAGTTCGACGGACATCTTGTCAACTTTGATGAAGCTATGAAGAGACAGCAGATGTACAAGACCGAAGAGGGAAGGGCAATGCTCAGATTAAAGGAAGGCGCGACACATCATGGTGGATGCGGCCAGTGTGGAGGTAACTAGGATGGATGTATTGAAGAAAGTACCTGTCAGAGAGCAGGAGCCGGCTGTACGTGCTAAGAATTTTGATGAGGTATGTTTAGGTTATAATGAGGAAGAGGCTAAGGAGGAGGCATCAAGATGTCTCAACTGTAAGAATGCACAGTGCATGAAGGGATGCCCTGTTGCCATACATATTCCTGAATTTATAAATGAAGTGAAGCAGGGCAATTTTGCGGAGGCATATAAGGTGATTGGCAAGTCATCGGCACTTCCTGCCGTATGCGGCCGTGTATGTCCTCAGGAGAGCCAGTGCGAGGGTAAGTGTATCAGAGGGTTTAAGGGTGAACCTGTTTCAATCGGCAAGCTTGAGAGATTTGTTGCCGACTGGGCAAGAGAGAACAATGTTGAACCTGAAGCACCGGCAGCACCTAATGGCAAGAGAGTTGCGGTTATAGGCTCAGGTCCTTCAGGACTTACATGTGCCGGTGATTTGGCTAAGCTCGGATACGATGTGACAATATTTGAAGCACTCCATGAGGCAGGCGGTGTGTTGGTATATGGTATACCGGAGTTCAGACTTCCTAAGCAGACTGTCGTTAAGGCTGAGATAGAGAATGTCAAGAAGCTTGGTGTCAAGATTGAGACTAATGTTGTTGTGGGAAAGTCAGTCACAATTGATGAATTATTGAATGAAGAAGGCTTTGATGCCGTATTTATCGGTTCGGGTGCGGGACTTCCTAAGTTCATGGGTATTCCGGGTGAGAATGCCAACGGTGTATTCTCAGCTAACGAGTACCTCACAAGAAGCAACCTCATGAAGGCATTTTCGGATGACTATGACACACCTATTGCTGCAGGCCACAAGGTTGCGGTAGTCGGCGGAGGAAATGTTGCCATGGATGCGGCACGTACAGCATTAAGACTTGGCGCAGAGGTTCATATTGTGTACAGAAGAAGTGAGGAAGAACTTCCTGCAAGAGTTGAGGAGGTTCACCATGCTAAGCAGGAGGGCATTATTTTTGACCTCCTTACCAACCCTGTAGAGATTTTGGTTGATGACAACGGACATGTAAAAGGCATGAGATGTATCAGAATGGAGCTTGGGGAGCCGGACGCATCAGGAAGAAGGAGACCTGTCGAGATACCGGGCTCAGAGTTCGAGCTTGAGCTTGACACGGTTATCATGTCACTTGGAACATCACCTAATCCTCTTATTTCATCAACGACAGAGGGACTTGAAATTAATAAGCGTCGCTGTATAGTGGCTGACGAGAATGGCCTTACAACTAAGAAGGCTGTATATGCAGGCGGAGATGCTGTTACAGGTGCTGCTACGGTTATCCTTGCAATGGGTGCCGGAAAAGCGGCTGCAAAGGGCATTGACGAGTACCTTAGCGGTAAATAATTTATATAATGAAGCTATCTTCGGTCAAAATGACCGGAGATAGCTGTATTAGGTTTACGAAACTATTAGTCGGGTGGGAAGCATACTTTGAAGAAGAGATATATTGCGGTTGTATTGATTTTAATATTGACAATGATGAGTGCGGTCAGCGTTTCGGCGGCGGATGGTGAGCGACCGAATATTAAGAAGGTAACTGTCGGTGTGTGCAGCAAGAACGGATTTGCATATAAAAATGCAAACGGAAGTGAGGAAGGATATGCGATTGATTATCTGAATCAGCTTGGAGCCGAGTGCGGATATGATATTGATATTGTAATTGTTGAGAATGAAAAGCTGTTTGACAATCTTGTCTTTGACAGATGCGATTTTGTGCTTACGGATGATAATCCGGAGAAATATCCGGAATATATAAGCACTCAGAATAGTCTTGTGAATGAGTATGATGTTCTATATGTGAGAGAAGATGCGGATGTGTGCTATGATGAGTATGATAAGTTCGACGGCATGGTGATAGGATTATGCCGTGGCTCAACAGCGAATGATGAACTTAAAATATATTCAGAGCAGAATAATTTCACTTATCAGGCAGAATATTATACAAATGAGGAAGAAATGCTTCTTGCAATTGCCGGCGGTGAGGTTGACGCAGCGGTTCTTGGAAGTCTTGTATATATAGATAAAGATGTAAAGAATGTTGCTGTCATAGGAAAGCATGATTACAGACTGCTTGCAAAGAATGATATGCAGCAGGATATTGATAATTTTGATTATGCTGTTTCTAAATATATGTCCGAGAATAACAGCTATATAAATAATCTGTATAATTCGCTCTATTGGCAGAGCAAGGCAGGATATCCTGCACTGACAAGGAATGAGCATGAATATGTTTTAGAGCATCCGGTTGTAAAAGTAGGGTATCTCGGAGACTGTTATCCGCTGCAGTACACGGACGATAACGGAAATTTTGGAGGTATTGTCGAAAGATATTTTGACTTTTTTTCGGACTATACAGGTTTTGAATTTGAATATTATGAGTATAAGGATTCTGATGCCTGCAAGCAGGATATTATAGACGGTAAAATAGATATGATTGCGCTTGTTCCGTATTATATGGACTGGGCAAAAAAGAACAATATGGTTGAGACAAACTGGTTTCTCCAGGTGCCTGTGTATGAGGTGAAGCTCAATCCGGATACCAAGGCCAGAAAAATAGGAATGACATCATCATTCGCGGTGTCTGGAAAAGCATATTCCGACAGCATAACTTATATCAATTATAACAGTGTGGTTGCATGTCTTGATGCCGTCAAGAATGGTGAGATTGATGCTGCATATATCAACGGATATTCATGGAAGGTATATTCTGAAAAGGCTGCATACTCGATGCTTAGCGCAGTATACAGGGAAGAGAATGAGGTATTTTCTTCGCTTGCATATATGGACAGCAGTGAAATCAATGTTACGGGTATAATCAATAAGGCAATTATGGCGATTACACCTGAGCTTTCAAAGAACAGAACAATCAACGGTGTTCTGTTTTCGGTTGAGAAAACCAACGGATTTGTCAACTTTATAGTTAAATACAGATTATACATATGTCTGCTTCTTGTTATTTTTGTTGTCTGCATAATTGCATGGAGCATATTTAATAAAAAAAGAAAAGAAGAAACCCTCGAAAAACTTGCATATACTGATTATGTCACCGGTGGGATGAATCAGTCAAAGTTCTATATTGAAGGTGCCAGGGTTAAGAACAGGGAAGGAAAGTATGCAGTAGGATATATAAATATACAGAATTTCAAGTATATAAATGATTTTTACGGAAGAGAACAGGGAGATAATGTGCTGAAGGTTATGGCACATATGCTGGATGATCTGATGCAGCCGGACGGAATATATGCAAGAATGTCAGCCGACCGTTTCGCTTTTCTGGTAACTTATATTGATTATGAAACTTTAAAATACAATTTTGATACATATATTTCTGATATAGAGATTAATATTTCCGGTTTTTCGGATACTGTAAATATTAAGAGCACATGTGGAGTGTATCTTGTTGAGAATTCGGATGAGAGTATCAGGGACATGGTAGACAAAGCCGCCATCGCTGAGAAGAGGGCACGGCTTGATTCGAGAAAGAGAATTATATTGTATGATGCCGAACTCAATGCTGAATTTGTCAAGAATCAGGAGATGACTTCAAGCATGAAGAAGGCTCTTGAAAACAATGAGTTTGTCGTATATATGCAGCCTAAAGTGGATATTGATTCTGAAGTGCCTGTAGGATGTGAAGCACTTGTGCGGTGGATTTCTCCTGAGAAGGGCTTTGTATCACCGGGAGATTTTATACCTCTGTTCGAGAAGAACGGATTCGTAACGGAAGTCGATTTTTATGTGCTTGAACAGGTGTGCCGTATGCTTAGAAGAAGAATAGATGAGGGACTTCCTGTGCTTCCGGTCAACGTAAATCAGTCAAGACTTCATGTAAATGACAGAATGTATCTGAGCATGCTGCAGGATATGCTTAATAAGTATAATTTACCGATGAATCTCATCGTTTTTGAGATAACTGAAAGTGCTTTTATAAATGATTCACATGCGATGATTGACCTTATCAACAGAATGAAATCGCTGGGCTTTAAATTTTCTATTGATGATTTCGGAAGCGGTTATTCTTCCTTCAATTTACTCAAGGACATGCAGGTTGACGAGCTCAAGATTGACAAGGAGTTCCTTGAGAGCACGGAGGATTTAAAACGAAGCAGATATATCATTGAGAGGATTGTTCAGATGGCGCATGGTCTTGATATCAGAGTTGTATGTGAAGGCGTTGAGCGTATAGAGCAGGTTCAGTTCTTAAGAGAGATTGAGTGTGATATCATTCAGGGATATTATTATTCCAAGCCTATGCCTATGGATGAGTATGAGAAGTATCTTGAGAAATTTGATTTAAAGCACTAATTGTGCAGCCGCTCGGCGGCGGAATGGAGATTATTATGAAGATAGCAGAGAAGTATGCGGATTATATTCTTGAGGAGACGAAGAAGATTCTTGAAATTGACAGTCCGTCCGGATATACGAGGAATGTGGCTGAGTATGTAATTAAAGAATATGAAAAGCTCGGCTATAAGGCAGAGATGACGGTTAAGGGAGGAGTGCTCGTTGACTTAGGCGGAGAGGACCGCGATAATGCAGTCATGGTTGACACACATATTGATACTCTCGGAGGGATGGTGGCAGAGCTTAAGTCAAACGGAAACTTAAGAATCGTTCCTATCGGCGGACTTAATGCCAACAATACCGAGGCAGAGAATGTGCGGGTAATCACAAGAAGCGGAAAGATTTATACAGGCGTATTCCAGCTTGAGAATGCTTCAGTGCATGTCAACAAGGAGTACAGTGAAAAGAAGAGAACATTTGACTGCATGGAAGTGCTTCTCGATGAGATGACGACAGGTGCAGACGATACAAGAGCACTTGGCATTGATGTTGGAGATATTGTATGTTTTGAGCCGAGAACCGTCATAACCCAGTCAGGCTATATCAAGAGCCGTTTCCTTGATGACAAGCTCAGTGTCGGAATCCTTCTTGGATTTGCAAAACTTCTTAAGGATAAGAAGCTGACACCTAAGAGAAAGCTGTATCAGCATATCACTGTCTATGAGGAGGTAGGACATGGTGCGGCTGCAACGGTACCTGAGGGTGTGAAGGAAATCATATCGGTTGATATGGGCTGTGTGGGTGCAGGACTTCAGTGCAAGGAGACGCAGGTGTCCATATGTGCAAAGGACAGTGCAGGACCTTACAATTACGATGTTGTAACGGCACTTGTGAATACGGCAAAGGATAACGGTATAGACTATGCCGTTGACATATATCCTTTCTATGGCTCGGATGTTGATGTGACGCTTAAGTCGGGACATGATGTAAGACATGGGCTTATAGGTGCCGGAGTATATGCGTCACATGGCTATGAGAGAAGTCATAAGGATGGAGCATTTGCCACACTTAAGCTTCTTGCAGCATATCTTGTGTAAATAATAACGGAGACAGCATATGACTTTATTGCAGCTTAAATATGTGATAACCATTGCGGACTGTGGCTCTATGAACGAGGCGGCAAAGCGGTTATATTTATCACAGCCGAGTCTGTCGGAGACGGTTATGAGCCTTGAGGAAGAAATAGGCATTGAAATATTTATAAGAACCAACCGTGGAATAAAGACGACCGTGGAGGGAGAGGAATTTTTAGCCTATGCCAGACAGGTCGTAGAACAGTACCGGTTGTTGGATGATAAATACATAAGCAGAACGAAGAGCAGAAAGAAGTTCTGTGTATCGATGCAGCATTATACGTTTGCCGTAAAGGCATTCGTTGAGGTTGCAAAACAGTTCGGACTTGATGAGTATGAATTTGCTGTCAGAGAGACAAAGACGGCTGAGGTTATTGAGGACGTAAAGAACTTTAAGAGCGAGGTCGGAATTCTCTACAGGAATGAATTTAACGGCAAGGTTCTCGACAAGCTTTTTGAGCGAAATGAGCTTGAATTCCATGAACTTTTTACCTGCAACACATGTGTGTATCTTTGGAACGGACATCCGCTGGCAGAAAATGAACGTATCACCATGGAGGAGCTTGAGGAGTATCCGTGTCTTTCGTTTGAACAGGGACTTAACAATTCTTTTTATTTATCCGAGGAGGTTTTAAGCACATATAACTATAAGAGAACTATTAAGATTAATGACAGAGCGACAGCACTGAACCTCATGGTTGGAATGAATGCATACACGTTGTGCTCAGGTATTATCTGTGAGGAACTTAACGGAAGTGAGTACAGTGCGATACCTCTTGACAGGGATGAGAAGATGACAATCGGTTATGTCGCAAGAAAAGGAATTAATCTGTCAAAGCTTGGAAAAAGATATATTGATGAGCTTATGAAGTATAAGAACAGTGTAATGTGAAACAGTATAATGTAAAATGTTGTAAAGTAAAGAACAGCCTGGTTTATTCCGGCTGTTCTTCGTACATTTCGTTGTATAATTTGTCTGTGACATATTCTAAGTAATCATCCGCAAGTTCGGGATATTCGCCCGATATCTGATTTTCTATGTAATGATACCTCAGATTCCACAAATCATAGGAATTCATCTGTTCGTTGACGGCACACGCATTGTCGATACCCTCCGAGGTGTACAGCTCATGAAACGATGAACATATCTGCCCGGTAAAAGCTTCCTCCTCGGCTGCTTCCCTCTTATAGCGGGTACAGTTCTTAGCAGATACCGCTCCGACAATCAAAAAGATTATAAACATCGCACCCATTACAATGTTTGTCAGAAGCTTTGAAAAAGTTGAGAGATTAAAGTTGATGACACCTGCAATGTGCAGTATGACAAGCACAACTCCGACTCCGCCTATCAGCAGAAATGTGAGGGCGCTGGACTTGTTATCCTCATATTTTGTCCGCTTCGGAACATAAGCTGCAGGGGCACTCTCAGGCGATTCCTGCCCGGATGTTTCGTTGTCACCGGCATTTTCATTGATGTTTTCTGATTCGCTATCTGCGGATTCACTCTCTGTGAAGCTGCTATCTGCAAATTCATTCTCAGTGCTGTCGGAATCAGCGTCGGATAAATCATTCACCGAAGATAAATCCTCAACAAGCTCGCATCCGCAATCGGCACATACGGTAATTCCCTCGCGGTATTCGTTTTTACATTTTGGACACCACATAATGTTATATATTCCTCCTGATAAATTCTTTTTTTCATTAATAACAGAATACCATATAAAATCAAAAAATACCATATTGTTATGTCAATATGTACAAATATATGATAAAATGAGCGCAAGCAGAGTAATGCCAGACGATGAAGGGAAATCGGGCTATGCTTGCATAAAGCCCGATTTCCCTTTATTGGATGATAGTGCGAAGCACGGACATCGAGAAAATCTTTGATTTTCGAGATGGCATTGCAATTTTTATAATCAGCAAAACAAATACGGAGAGATTTCGATGAAAATAACGATAGTTGCGGTTGGCAAGGTAAAGGAAAAATTTTACCGTGATGCCATAGCTGAATTTGAAAAGAGATTGTCTAAGTACTGTAAGCTTGAGATAGTTGAGGCGGCGGACGAAAAGACACCCGACAACGCCTCGGTCGCACAGGAGCTTCAGATTAAGGCGAAGGAGGGCGACAGAATACTGTCGGCAATCAAGGACGATATGTATGTCATAGCGCTCGCGATAGAGGGAAAACAGCTTTCCTCGACGGAGCTTGCCGATAAGATTGACAAGCTTGGAATATCGGGTAGAAGTTCAATTGCGTTCGTGATAGGCGGCTCACTCGGACTTGACGAGAGAGTGCTTAAAAGAGCAGATTTTAAGCTGAGCTTCTCGCCCATGACGTTCCCACACCAGCTTATGAGGGTTATCCTGCTTGAGCAGATTTATAGGGCGTATAGGATTATAACGGGGGAACCGTATCATAAATAACCTGAAACATGGGTTAGCTCCACATCACGAAATCAATAGAGGAGGTAATGGCAGTGAATGATTATTATATCGAATTACCAATTAAGAATATATTAAAAGAAGGCAGGACGACTAAGCCTGAGTTATGCGACAAAAGATATGTTGTGTATTTTGACCCGTTAAGACCGGGGGAAGGAGTTCATATCAATGCGGATTATAAAATACAAGGCGATGTAATCAAATTGAACAGGTATTATGACAGAAAATTATGTAAAACAAGAATGGAATTTGAATTGTATAAACTAACAAGAATGGATTATATTGAAAAACAGGCATATAATGCCTACATGGATGGAGCAAGATAAATTAAAGTGAATAATTAATCGAATACAAAAAATATTATCCATTGAATGTATTCGATGTTGTTGAATTAATAAGAATCAAATATGTAATACTCATTATGATAAAATTGTACAGATATAATTGCTTGTTGTGCAGAAAAGGTATATATAGCCTCTGATTTTCCTGATGAATACTCAAATTCTGAAAGCAGACTTGCACTTAAAGGTCCAAGAAAAGTTGCTAAAGCAAATGCTTCACAGGCAATTCCTGAGTTGATTCAGATTGCAGTTCCTATTGAAAATAATTGGGAAGAAAATAAAGAAAAGAAGCATTCTCAAGATGCAAAAAACGGTTGGTACAGATACACAGTACGATTTGGAATTCCGGTATATAATAATGACTGTGAGCTTGAAAGGTACAATATTTTTACGGCAATTATGCTTGTTCGACATGATGAGGATGGAAAAAAATATTTATATGATTTGACAACAATAAAAAAAGAAACGAGTAGCCCGCTTGAGTCATAGACTGTACGGTGAAAACCCATTTCTTTTAAAATATAATAATATAATTTAATAAAAATGTCAATTCGTATAATCGGAAATAACAGGTGCGATACGATGAACCGTATCATAAATAGATAAATATGTCAAAAATCGGAGGCAATATGAGACCTATATCAATGGAAAGAGTTGAAAAAACCAGAGAAAACATTCTTGGTGTCATCACCAACAAAGCATTTACACACGAACAGAAGCTCACGAATCTTGCCAATGCAGCGGACGGCTTGCTTGAGGTGCTTGACGTGCCGGAAGGGCTGGACGAGCTGCTTAACTGCGATGATGAACATCGTTGTATCTGCGACCTTTTTGAAGGGCACGCGCCGATGCGCCCGAGATATATCATCCCGGATTATGAAAAGTTCTTTAAGAACGGCTCGGAATTTTTGCAGCTTGAGCCGCCGACGGATTTTTTTGAGGCACTTAACGACCTTCTGATAATATATAAGCATGTGCCAAGTGTTACAAATTATCCGGTTTATTTAGGACAGCTTGATTATCTTTTAGAGCCGTTTATTGCGGATATAGATGACGCGACGGTCAAGAAGTATCTCAAGCTTTTCTTTACCAACATTGATCGCACGGTGCTTGATTCGTTTTCACATGCGGATATCGGACCGAAGGGTACCAGAGCGGGATATCTGATTTTGGAGGTTCAGGCTGAGCTTGAAAATGCAATTCCAAACATTTCAATTAAGTATGATCCTGAGATTACGGATGATGACTTTGCACTTGCATGTGTTAAGTGCGCGCTTAAAACAGCCAAGCCAAGCTTCGCTAATCATCAGATGTTCAAAAATGAGCTTGGCGAGAATTATGTCATTGCGAGCTGCTATAACGGGTTGATGCTTGGAGGCGGTGCTTACACACTATGCCGTTTGATTCTTGGGCATATTGCGGAGCGCTCGGAAGGAATTGAGGAGTTTAAGAAGAACAAGCTGCCGTATGTGATGGATGTCATGGCAAAATACATGGATGCGCGCATCGCGTTCGAGGTGGAGCAGTCGGGCTTTTTTGAAGCGAATTTCCTCGCAAAGGAGGGGCTAATCCATAGGGACAGATTCACTGGCATGTTCGGGCTTGTCGGTCTTGCGGATGCAGTCAATATTCTTATGGCAAAGGAGGGCAAAAACGACAGGTTCGGTCATTCGGATGCCGCCACACAGCTTGGCGTTGAGATTATGGACATCATAAATGACTTTAATAATAATTATTTCAACAAATATTGTGAGGGAACAGGCGGTCATTTTCTTCTTCATGCGCAGGTCGGCATCGCGGAGGACAAGGGAATTGCACCGGGTACCCGTATTCCGATTGGCGAGGAGCCTGAGGAGCTTGTAGACCATCTTGATGTAATCAGCCATTTCCATAAGTATTTTGTTTCGGGCACGGGTGATATATTCCCGATGGATTTGACGGTGCACAAAAATCCTGAGTATGTGCTTGACATTATTAAAGGTTCATGGCAGAAGGGCATCAGATACCTTTCATTCTACTCATCGGAAAGTGATGTTATCAGAATCACAGGGTATCTCGTAAAAAGGTCTGAGATTGAAAAGTACGAGCAGGGCATTGCCGTATTGCAGAACACCACCCAGCTCGGTACGGGAGCAAAGCATAATGGCAAAATATTAGAACGTAAGGTCAGATAATCATATGAAAGCACGAGTTAATAAAATTATTCCCTTCTCATCGGTCGATGGACCTGGGAACAGAACAGCAATCTTTTTGCAGGGATGCAACATTAACTGCCTGTACTGCCATAACCCTGAGACTAGAGATAAGTACGGAGATCCGAAGATTACGACCGTGACTGAGATGTCTGCTGACGAGGTACTTGAACAGGTCAAAAAACAGATTCCTTTTGTGAGAGGAATCACTGTTTCAGGCGGAGAGTGTATGCTGCAGCCTGATTTCCTGACCGAGCTTTTCACCAAGACAAAAATGCTTGGATTAAGCACCATGATAGACACCAATGGCACCATTGATTTTGCCGACAAGCAGGATTTACTTGCCGTGACGGATGGTGTTCTTTTGGACATAAAGGCGTTTGACAGCGACACACACAGAAAAATAACAGGCGCAGGCAATGAAACCGAGCTTGCCAATGCAAGATTTTTGGCATCTATCGGCAAGCTCGAGGAGATAAGATGTGTAATCTGTCCTTCACTTTATGACGGAAGACAGTCGGTGAAGGCCATCGGTGAGCTGATGCTTGACTTATATAAGCCCGATTCCTTTCATTTTAAGCTGATTTCTTACAGACCGATGGGAGTAAGAGCGGAGTATGCACACATGCTCACACCCGGCACGGACTATATGAATGAGCTTGCAGGGATGCTGAGCGAGATGGGGTATGAGAAAACTATTGTAGTATAAATTGAAATTCAATTTGATAAAAAATATTTTATTGAAAAGAGGTGAGACCGATATGAAATTCATCCGAGACAACTACTCAGTACAGTTGATGTAAACTGTTAGCAGATTGTGCTGAGGTTAAAAGAAACTTGCTGGCAGTCGTTGACTGTACTGTCCTAATGATTGAAATACAACATATAAAGGAGTACAGTTATGCGCTATATAAAGGAAGTATTAAAGAAAAACAGAATATGGGTATTAGTCTACATAGGACTAGGTATATTTAATGCGTTTATGGCTAATTACAAGGCGGACTATTTTCAAAAGGTCATTGACGGGTTGGCTGATGGAACGCTTGCATTTACGGGAGTTGTAACCTACGGGATTATTTTGTTGGTAAACTACTGTATGAATTATTTGGATAATTATCCTGAAAAGAAATTGGAGCAGGGTATTTATCTGGATTTTAAGCTTTTGTCACTTGGAAAAATAAGTACGGTTGATTACACAGAGTATCAGAAAATTGGCACCGGAAAACTTGTTCAAAGGATTGAAAACGGTTCATTAGCAGGAAGAAATGTGATATTCGATTTTTGGCTATGTTTGATTCGAAATCTGATTCCTACTATTGTTTTCAGTGTATACTTTATTTGGAAAATTGATAAAAAGGTTACCTATGTGTTGTTTGCAGGCTATATGCTCATTTTTGTAATAACCAACATCCTTCTGAAATTTTTGTACAAAATAAAAGAAAAGATTTTGGACGGTGAAGAGCTGTTGAATCATTATCTGGTCAGGGGTTTTATGGAGATGTTGGTATTCCGTATGAGCAGACAGTTTCCAAGCGAGATAAAGAAAACCCGTGATGCCAAAGAAGATATTGTCTCATCAAAAGTAAAAATGAATATGATTCATGAGGCATTTTTTACAATATTTGCGCTGCTCGTGGCAATGCTGGATATTGGTATTCTTTTTTACGCATGGAAAATGCAGAAAATTACGGTAGGTTCTGTAGTTGCGCTGATTACACTGATTGAAAATGCTTATACGCCCATTGCTGTTTTTAATGTACTTTATGTTCAATATAAATTGGATAAAGCGTCCTACAAGAGATTTGAAGAATTTCTGAATTTAAAGGATGACAATCAGTTAAAAAACGGCAATGCAATAAATACCGATGTTGGTGAAATCGCAATTAAAAACTTGTCGTTTCGATATGAGGAAAGAAAAATAATTGATGATTTGAGTCTGTCCATAAAAAAGGGTGAAAAGATAGCTTTTGTGGGAGAAAGCGGTTCCGGGAAATCGACCTTGATTAAGATATTATTAGGGTTGCTGAAATATAATCAGGGTGAAGTCCGCTTGGGAGACATGGAGTTAAGTGGAATTTGTCTTAATGATTTGTATGGCAGAGTGAGTTATATATCACAGGATGCCCCTGTTTTTGACGGAACGATAAAGGAAAACCTGGTATTCGACAAAGAGGTGCCGAAAGAGCAAATGCTGGACGCATTGAATGAGGTGCAGTTATCACATTTAGTCGAAAATCTTGAGAAAGGTCTTGATGCTGAAATCGGTGAGAAAGGTACCTGCTTATCGGGTGGAGAAAAACAAAGACTTGCATTAGCCCGCCTGTGGTTTGAAAACTCTGAGCTTGTTATTTTGGATGAGGCGACATCCGCAATGGATAATTTGACGGAAGAGAATGTGATGAAATCAGTTATGCAAAAATTGAAAGACAAAACGGTCATTGCAGTTGCACATAGACTAAGCTCCATTTCAGGTTTTGACAGAATTATTCTTTTTAGAGAAGGGAAGATTGTCGGACAAGGGACTTTTGAGGAACTGTTACATACAGATTCTTATTTTATGGACTTGTATAATGCGAGCGAGCAATAGTTATGGAATTCTTTATAAACCCTGATTTGACAGTTTAGAGGTGTGGTAGTTATACAGGCGGATTGCCAAGAATTAGCAGTCCGCCTTAAATAATCAATAAAAATATAAGTGGAATATCAGCGGTATTCGTAGTAAAATATGGGACAACATGGTGTCAGTCATAACATTGGGTTTTTGGAGAATGTGAAGAATTGACCGAGCTGAAAGCGAGGGATACTTTTTGTCTGAAGGGCAAGAAGATGGAACATAAAACGGATTTGATAAATCGGTATTGATCGAGCTGAAAGCCAGGGATGCTTTTTGTCTGTAGGGCAAGAAGATATAAAATCAAATTTATAACTTCCAGCTTGCAGAATCGAAAAAATAGGAAATTATGGAGGTAAATATATGTTGACTATCGGTTCAATTGTATGGGGAGTAAAAGATATTGAAAAAGAAATCTTATTTTGGTGTGAGGCATTGAACTATAGATTGGATTTCAGAGATGGTGATTTTGCTATGCTGTCTCCTATAGATGGAGAAGGAATAAATCTTCTCTTGAAGAGCACAAGCTCCCCTAAGGCAAGAAGACATCATATGGATCTATTCACATATCATCAGAAGGAAGAAGTTGAAAGGCTGATCTCTTTAGGAGCAACACTCAAAGAATGGGATTATGAAGAAGATGCTGATTATATTGTACTTAATGATCCTGATGGAAATGCATTTTGTGTTATTCAGCTATAACTTCTTATTTTCCGTGCGAAGGAGAATATATATTGAGAGTTATATCAAAAGATGAAGAAACCATCTTATGGGATAAATTAAATAATGAATTTAAGTTTAAGCCGGGAACAGGCATCACTGGTGAATGGATTATAATACCAGGCGAAACAAAAAAGTATTATAAAGCAATTCCTTGGAATGAAGAACAAGAGAAAGTAATCAATTCTATTTTGAAGGAACTGGAACTGGAAAAAATGTATGCCTTAGATTGGCAGCATGATTGTTTTGAATTCTCACCAATGGAAGATATTTCAATGAATTATAACTATTATGATCCTGATAGACAATGTCAAGTGTATTTTCCAACATATTATCCGGATGGAGATTATTATTTTTTCTTTGATAGCACATGGAATTGTGGAATCTTCGGTCATCCATGGAAAAACGAAATTATAGTAATGGGAGAAGAACTGATTAAAAGGTTTGAAAAAAACAAGGAAAAACTAGGACTTGAACTATATTAAGAGTGTGTTCAAATTCTGTTTTGCATGGGTGTTGAGCAGGCTTAACCTTCCTAATTTAAATAGGCTTTTGTTTGAAAAATAGACAATATCGGTTCGGTTGTAAGCTGAAAACAACACTTGTAAAAGAATATCAAGGAAATATGAAATTCCAAAGAAATGAGATAAATATTTTTATACTGTTATCCATGAAAGAAGGAAGTGAATATGTCAACAGGAATAATGATTATTGGTCCGTCCGGAAGCGGAAAGACAACGCTGGGAAAAGTGGTTGCTGAAAAATTAGGATATCCGTATTTTGATGTTGACAATTACATATGGAGACAGGATACAGCAAAACCATATACAAAAATGTATACAAGGGAAGAAAAGATAAGCAGATTAAGCAATGATATTGAGCCTTATGAGCATTTTGTGATGGCAGGTTCAATGAGCTCTTTTCACTACGCATTTGATGATAAGTTTGAACTGATGGTCTTTCTTTATGCTGAGCCGGATATTCGTGTACAACGTGTTCATAATAGGGCAATAGCGCGATTTGGCGAAAGAGTGCTTGAAGGTGGGGATATGCACGAAAACCACATGAAATTTCTGGAAGAAAATCGGAGATATGAAAATGATGGTTCTCCTAATCTGAGTGAGCAGAGAGAATGGATGAAAAATATGCCTTGTATGAAAATTGAATTAGATGGTACCAACAGTATCGAAAACAATGCAAAGATTATCGTAGAGAACTGGAATAAAATTAGAACAATCGTAATTTAAGGGAGACCTGACAATGAATGGAAAAAATCGAGTTTTCAAACCTGAGGCTGAAAAAGTTTGGCATGAGGATTATCAATGTGAATATTACAGAGGGGTTATCATAGATGGTGAGGACAATATTGTGGAGCGTTGCGCTAAAATACACCCCAGCTATACCGCCGCTTTTAGTGATGCGGAAGAAAAAATTTCAGTCAGTCCTTTATATTCACGACATACAAGCCCTGAAATGAAGAAAAAATTGGAAGAATATAAGGCAAAAAAAGCACTGGAGAAAAAAAGAAATACCACCGTTATTTTTAATCCGGGAGAATGGAATGAGTGGAAGTATATTTATGATTCATGCGGAGAAAATTTATATCGGTTTAGGTATTTAAATCAGGAAGAAGCATCTTCTTCATTTCTTTCAAGGAAAGGGCATCCCATATTAGGTGAAATGTTATCACGGAAGGGTGAATCTGATTGGGTATTTTACAATAGCAGAATTAAGAATGAGTATGACATTGAAAACCTACCCGGACATAAGGATATTTGGAAGATTTTATCTGTTACAAATATTTCAGAAAATAAAAATGGGGATAGCAAAGTGACAATTACTTATCATGAATTTAGTAACTTGACCAAAGATTTTAAAAAGAGAGAAAAAACCAAAACAATTGTCATTAAGAGAAAATGGGATTTCTATAATGAACTCATGGATTTTTTTGCCGAAATGTAAAGCTGCATGGGACGCATTGTTGGAGTGCTGTGCGTGAAAAGTCCGGCAGTATTTGTAAAGGCATAGAGTTCAGTAAATTTCCGGTTTATAGATTTAATGATCATCATTTAAGTGATATAAATTTGCAGGTCAAAATCAAGAAGGAGGACATTGACATGGAGATTAAAAGTGTACTGATAAAGGATACGACGAAAGAGGAAAGAATCCGCATTGTGCAGGAGGGACTTAATCAGTGCGGCGGTGCATGTGATTTCTGCAATGGCTGTGATAATCTTGGAGGCGGTTCGGTTGATACATTTTATGAGCCGTACATTAATGGAGAGAAAGAGCTTCGCCAGATTAATGAAGAATATAAAGCCGGAATGGTAAAGTAAGGAGATATTATGAGAGCACCGGAGATAGCAGAATCTACGGAAGAGGAAAGAAGAGAATATATCAGAAATACCTTCAAATGTATTGCCGACTGCGATATGTGCGGACTGTGCACGGTATTCAGAGGAAAAGATCCTGAACTTGCCTACGCGGATTATATTATGGGAAAGCGGGACTTTGTTGAGGTTTCTGAGGATTATGGAGGCAATAGAAATTGATTTTTTCACAAAATGAGACGGAAATAGATAAGCTTGTCGAATTTCGCTTAGAGGCAAATGTCAATACATACGCTGCCGGTATGAATGAGACAGATTCGACGAGATTGGATTCTCATGATTTTACATACAGCAATGGTCCGTATACATATCATGATACATACGTTGGCGGGGAACAGTTTGCTGGTGAAGAAGCTATATGGTATGAAGGAAAATCACGGTATGCGATGAATTATATGGGACGCGTTTTGAATCAGAATTTTAGTGGTGATTTTTTGAAGGAAGCTCTTCGCAAAGCCGATAAAAAAATGCCATTTAGAGGACCGGAGCATTATCAATCAGGGCAGTATATTTACAAGTGCAATGTGACTGGAGACTTTACATGGTTTCAGGGTTATGAAGAGATTTTCTGTAATAATGTAAAGGTATATGAATGCTTTGTTCACGGTGGAATAATAAAGTAACAGCGGAAATTATACAGTTCCTCGGTAAAAATGAAGTTTCAATATTCGGCTTTGACTCGGATGAAGAGTTTATGGAGGAGCTTGCGAATGCGTAAAGTAATAAACTCCACGCCGTTGATTGCCCTATGCCATGTAAATAGGCTTGATGTGCTTAAAAAATTATATGGAGATATTACGATTCAAAATGCAGTATATGATGAAATTTAGGTTAAGGAAAATTCCGTTGCAGATGGAAAATAATTAATGTATAATAAACATACCCACCGTAAATGTGGTACAAATAAAAAGAAAGAGCACAGCTTGTGTAAGGTGAGAGAATGATTATTCGATAATTTGGTTTAAGGGAGACACATATTGATTTAATAACCTGCAAATGCAGGCTGTTTTGTGTGTGCTTAAATTAGATTATCGCAAGTCGTATTCTCTTTTGTATCGGGCTGGTTGTGAAAAGAGTTGTTTGCAGGTCTATTTTGCGTACGCAGAATAGACCTTTTTTGTGCGGATTTTGCAGGGTAAAGGGAGGTTTTGATATGGCGCAGATAAGTGTGGAGCATTTAACCTTTGCCTATGAAGGCAGTTTTGATGAAGTGTTCACGGACACGTCCTTTTCGATTGACACGGACTGGAAATTAGGATTTATAGGGAGAAACGGAAAGGGGAAAACAACATTTTTGAACCTGCTGCTTGGAAAATATGAGTACAGCGGAACGATATGCACCAATGTGATATTTGACTATTTTCCGTATAAGGTTTCGGAGGGAGACTACAACAAGGCAGCGGATGAGCTGATGGAGGGCTGGAAAGCGAATGCAGAAAGGTGGAGAGTTCTGTGTGAGCTTCCGCTGCTTGGACTTGATGCGGAGCTTTTGTACAGACCGTTTGGCTCGTTAAGCTTTGGGGAACGGACAAAAGTAATGCTTGCGGTGCTCTTTTCGGGTGAAAACGAATTTCTTTTGATTGATGAGCCGACCAACCATCTGGACAATGAAGCCAGACAGATAGTGAAGGAATATCTGAAGAAGAAAAAGGGATTCATCCTTGTGTCGCACGACAGAGATTTTCTGGATGCCTGTATAGACCATGTGCTTGTTTTAAACAGAGCCTCGATAGAGGTTCAGACGGGGAATTTTTCAAGCTGGTGGACGAACAAGGAAAAGGCAGATAAGAATGCCGAAGCGGAAAACGAAAAGCACACAAGGGAAATTGAAAAGCTTGAGGAAGCAGCCGACAGAGCAGACAGATGGGCGAAACAAAATGAAAACACCAAGATAGGATTTAATCCCATAAAGGAACATGACCGATGTAAAGACACGCGGGCATACATCGGTGCAAAGACGAAGAAAATGCAAAAGCGGGTGAAGGCTTATGAAAAACGCATCGGGCTGGAGATAGAAGAAAAAGAGGGGCTGCTAAAGGACATTGAAGAGACGGTTGATTTGAAGCTTATGCCGCTTCGCTATCACAAAGACAGGCTGATTTGGGCGAGGGATTTTTCCTTAAAATACTGTGGCTCGGCATCGGATGTTATAAAGAATGTTACATTTGAAATAAAAAACGGCGACAGAATTGTATTTGACGGCAGGAACGGGTGCGGAAAAACAAGTCTGATTAAGGCAATTTTAGATTGCAATAGGGGTGTGGACGAAAGCTCACATGATTACGAGACGTCAGGCATTTTGGAGGTTCCGCGGAACTTAATCATATCATATATCAGTCAGGATACCTCATATTTGAAGGGCAACTTGAAGGATTTGGCAGAGGAGAGAAAGCTTGATTATACATTGCTGTTATCGCTTCTCAGACAGCTTGATTTTGACAGAACTTTATTTGAGAAAAATATGGAGCAGTATTCCGAAGGGCAGAAGAAAAAGGTGCTGATTGCATCAAGCCTGCTAACTCATGCGCATTTGTATATTTGGGATGAGCCGTTAAATTATATTGATGTGTATACGAGAATGCAGATTGAAAAACTGATTTTGGCGTTTAAACCTACGATGCTGTTGGTCGAGCATGATGTACGCTTTAAGGAGAACATTGCGACATCGGTTTTTCGCATGGACGAAAACAAATGAAAATTAAGGACACGCAGTAATTAAGGGAAGCAATATTTACATTAACCATTTGCATATATTAAAAATTATGATAATATAACAGATATTAGAACAAACTAACCGCCATATAGAAAAGAACCACGGAGGTGTTATAACAATGAAGATAAAACAGCAAAAACTCATAAAGGCATTTTTGATTGAAGAATTCGGAAAAGACAAGGGCATCCTGCTGCACGATGAGCAGGAGAAAATGTTGAACATACTTATAGAAAGTACAAAGAATAAATCGGAAAATCAGATGAAAACACTTATACAGACGATTCTTCCACGCATAGCACTGTATAAAGTTCTGTCAAAGGACGGTTTTTCGGAAGATGAAGTATATAAGTATATGCGGAAGTATATGATTGATAAGGTCGCAGCCAAAAAGCATTCGTCTACGGCTAAAATGGAACTGGTGCCGGGATTTTATCGAATTTACAGCAATATATTTCTTAAAATAATGCGCACAACCGACCTGCAGGAAAGCACCCGGAGCGTAGGCAGGGATTACTATGATATAACCATTAAGAAATGTCTTTGGCATACCGCCTGTGTGGAAAACAGTTGTGAAAAGCTGTGCCGTCTGTTTTGTGATGTTGATGACGTCACATACGGCGGTCTGAAAAAAATAGGCTTTACACGAACTAAGACCTTGGGTTACGGCGGGGATTGCTGTGATTTTCATTTCTATAAAAAATAGTTTTTATGAGCGCTTCGTTTTTGCCTCATCCAGCTTATCATCAGCCATTTTGATAATCGTATCGGATGTTTCGATGTTATTGATGGATGTATAAAAGCCTATGGATACTGAGAGGCTATATGCTTTTTGTTCAGCACATATCTTTCTGAACATTTCGTTTATTTCACTTCCGATGGTTTCTTTGTCAAAAGGGCAGTCTCGCAATGAGCTTTTGGGGTGACTTGTAAGGAAATTTGATGTATAATAAACAGGGGGAAAAACGAGGGATTAATGGAGGATAGTGTGAAAAATACGCCCGATAGCATATTTTTCACACATGCAATTTGTTTCTGGGCGAAAACAAATTGCTTTGATGGCAGATGAGAAATCGCCTGCGCGAATTTCTCATCGCCTCCTCGCGATAAATCGCTCAGAAATGAGGATTAATATGACAGAACTATATGATTTAAGGGTTAATTCAAGAAAGAGTACATTGGGCATTGATGATGAAAAATTATATTTTGGTTGGAAGTATTATGCTGATCGCGACAATATGCTGCAGAAAACATGCCGCGTGAGGCTGTATGAAGTGGACAGCGGACGGCTTGTGTGGGACAGCGGAGTTAAAAGCACGCGTGAGTCGGCACATTTTCCGTATGATGGAGAGCGATTAGCGGCATCAACGAGGTATATGTGGAGAGTTGATGCGGTGGACAATTATTGTGATGAGTATAGCGGAGAGGCGTATTTTGAAACCGGTCTTATGGGAGACGGCATCGACGTGTGGAGCGGTGCAAGGTTCATCGGAAGTCCGTATGACAGTGTCAACACGGACGGACTGACTTCATACGGAATAAGCACATATATAACTCTTGTTGACGCTGACAGGACATGCCTTGCTTTCAATGTGAGGGACAAGGACAATTATATGGCATTGGAGCTTGATTTTGCCGATGAAAGAATCTTTGTGCGAAGATACAACGACGGTGCGTGGACGGATGCGGTTCCTTGTGTAACGACATATGGAGAGCAGAACGGATATGGTACATATCTGCTCAAGGGACAGAAAAACAGTCTGGATATTACGGTTGCCGGGAGATGCCTGTCTGTCACAATCAACGGCAAAAAAGCGATTGATGCAGAGAACATTCTGCCTCAGAATGAGGCTTTTATGCCGAGGGTTGAGGGGATGGGGAATCTCGGCATAAGACAGGACGGCGGGAAATGTATCCTGAATGATTTCACAGTCTGCGAAGTGCCTGAAGATGGAACCGGCAGTCAGAATAACGAAAACAAGCTCATAAAAAAATATGATGAGCTTGTGGCGGAAGATGAATTCTATGTGTTTAATCCGGCGGGTGCAGTGTACCTTAGAAAGCTGTTTGATGTTAAAGGAAGCATAAAAAAGGCAAGACTTTATGCAACAGCGATGGGATTTTATGATGTCTATATTAATGACAACAAAATAAATGACAGCTTTTACAATCCGGGCTTCACAGACTACAGGAAGAGGGTTATGTATCAGACCTACGACGTGACGGAAGCTGTCCGTGAAGGCTGCAATGTCATAGGCGCCGTTGTGACAAGAGGGTATTATACTGGATATGTCGGATACACACCGATGCCTATGGTGTATGGGAAAAAGAATGCTTTTCTTGCAAAGCTTGTGCTCGAATATGAGGATGGTTCAAGGACTGTGCTGGTGACGGATGAGAGCTGGGAGTTCACGGATGAAGGACCGATTATAAGTTCAGACTACCAGCAGGGTGAGTGTTATGATGCGAGAAAAGAGTTTAACAGGTTGGAAGCGGGCAGTCTGTTTAAAAGCTGCGGCATAATTGAGACTCCGTCGAAGGTGGTGCCGACGAACGGTGAACTTCCTGCCGGGGAACGGTTCCTGATTACAGCACAGGAGGGTGAGGAGGCACGCGTCGAGAGAAGTATTGAAGCGAAGCCGGAATATGTTGAGAACCCGAAAGGTCATTTTGTCTACGACTTTGGACAGAATATGGTTGGAGTAGTCAGACTTGTCATAAACGGAGAGGGCAGAAGAGGGATGTCTGTTAAGCTTCGCTACGGAGAGATGAGCTATACCGATGGACGTCTGTATATTGCCAATATGAGAAGCGCCGCCAATACGGACTGCTACACCATAAAGGGTGAGAAAAGAGAAGTCTTTGTACCGTCAGGAGCATGCCATGGCTTCAGATATGTGGAGATAAGCGGTAACGGATACGGGCTTTCAGAGCATGAGCTAAAGGAGCTTGTTGTTGAGGTAGAAGGACTTGTGATTACCAACACTACTGATGTTACCGGGAACTTCAGATGCTCCAATGATGATGTGAATAAGCTCCAGAGCAATATAATGTGGGGACAGAGGGGAAACAGTCTTCTTGTATACACCGATTGTCCGCAGAGAAATGAGCGAATGGGATGGACGGGGGATGCACAGGTGTTTGTCGCGACTGCAGCTTATAACATGGACATAAAGACATTTATGGAAAAGTGGCTAACTGATTTGAGGGATGCGCAGCTTATGTACAACCGCGATGGAGCAGTTCCCGATACGGCACCGCTCGGAGGCGACAACAGACGTATGGGAGGCTGCGCCGGATGGGGTGATGCCGCGGTGATTGTTCCGTGGAAGCTGTATCTTGCCACCGGAGATATAGGTATTCTTGAGAAAAATTATGACATGATGAGAGCATGGGTTGAATACCAGAGCAGGGCTGACAGACAGTTTGACGGAGTGAGAACTGTTGACGGAGAACAGATGCCTGACTGCTCGGATATATCCTCAGGGAATTTCATACAGATACAGCAGTCAAGGGGGGATCACCTCACGTTTGACGCGAGTACACCTTTTATTCTGACAGCGACGGCGTATGCGGCGTATGTTGCGGGGCTTCTCGCGAGGACGGCAGAGATTCTCGGAAAGACGGATGATGCAAAACGATATACGGAAAGATACGAGAATGTGAAGCGTGCCTTCAATGAGGCGTGGGTGTGCGAGGATGGAAGTCTTGCATATTGGGGTGAGATGAGTAAGCCGGAGCCGGATTCTTTTGGAAATATCATCAACAGAACAAGATATGCTGAAGGTGAGGATAAGACAAAAAGACCAAGCCAGACGGCGTATGCACTGGCACTTGATTTTGACCTTATTCCCGAAGAAAAAAGAGATATGACGGCAAAGTGCCTTAGGCGTGCGGTGGCTGACAGGGATAACAGACTGTCGGTCGGATTTCTCGGAATTGAGCATCTTGTGCCGGCATTGTGTAAGTCGGGAGATTATGATATGGCATTCTCGCTGCTTGAGCAGACGGGATTTCCGGGCTGGCTTTACAGTGTCAGGAACGGAGCTACAACGATATGGGAGAGATGGAATTCGTATATTGCCGAGACGGGTACGTTCGGTGAAGTATCCATGAATTCTTTCAATCATTACGCCTATGGTGCAATAGGTGAGTGGCTGTATGACACGGTAGCAGGTATAAGTACGTCGGATGAGAGAGGCTGCACAGGATATAAGCAGATTGTTCTTAAGCCACACATCGGAGGAAAACTTACATACGCCGAGGACTGGCATGAGACACCGTATGGACGTGTAAGTTCAAGCTGGAGGTTTGAGAACGGAAGGACGGTGTACAACTGTGAGATACCACCTAACACGACTGCAAAGTTATACCTTCCATGGCACAATCTGCAGGAGAAAAATCAGACAGTGATTAATCTTGGAAGCGGAAGCTATGAGTTTATGGAAGAATAGAAAAGTTTGAAAGAAAAACACCCGGCGGTTAAAAAACTGCCGGGTGTTTTGATGCATTGAATAAGCAATAATTATTTGTTTTCAATTCCTTCGGTCTTTTTTCCGAACCAGTAGGTGAACCAGGTGCAGCCGACAAGAAGGATGATACCGATGATAATTGAGACAGCATTAATATTGTTGTGTCCCATCTTTGCAAGTATACCGATAGGTGATGCGGTGATGAGACCAAGAATAGCACTGTAGGTAACGGCAGGATGTTTTTGGAATAACCATTCGATAAGCTTAGATACCGCGAATATTCCGAATACAACACCTATTCCGAATGGGAGGATTATACCCACACAGTGAAAAATTGCAGCGGAGTCAAGGGAGGCAAGCGCATCAATAAAATCCCTGATCGTCTCGATTATTCCTGAGTAGTAGCCGAGGAGCATAAGTACGAGTGAGCCGCTGACACCCGGAACTACCATTGTAGCTGATGCTATGATACCTACAACGAAAAGCTTGATTATGAGAACTACGTTGAGGTTAAATGCAGCCGAATGAGACTCTGTCTCACTCATGAATGCCATTGCAACCGCTAGTGCGAATAAAAGTAAAAATGCGATGATATGCTGAAAAGAAATATGCTTATTTTCTTTTTTAAGACCCTCAGAAGCAGGTTTAACTATGAAAGGAACGCCGCCGAGTATGAGACCTATGAAGCAAAGGCTTGTCGGGAGCGGATGATTCTCAAGGCAGTACGGAAGTATGTAAGAGAACACACCAATACCAAGAACCATTCCTATTCCGATAGGAAGAAGCGTGAGAATTGACTTCTTAAAATGCTTAAAAAGATTGTTGACTGCACCTATTATCTTCTCATAGATGCCCATGGATACCATCATGGTTCCGCCGCTGACACCCGGAATTATGTTGGCAACGCCCACAACAATTCCTTTTAAAAGGTCGACTAAAAATTTCATTAATAATCCTCATTTCCGTGTATTTTGGTCCATGTATCGAAATACACGGACTTTCTTATTATAGCGTGTCATCTTATATTATTCAACCTATATTTTGGCAAAGAATAATTCACATAGGCGTTTGCAAAATGCAATTTTGACGATAAACAGTTGTGCAAATTTAACAAATTCGCAAGCAGGTACTTTACAGCCGTCGGTGTTTATCGGCTGTCCTTTAGCCGATTATGCACCGTTACGTGATGTAATGTAGCGAAAGCGTGCCTGCGGTGAATTGT
>OLGY01000257.1_pt1 | contig 43099 bp, 43 predicted proteins | sample 1605951 | NCBI WGS metagenome assembly OLGY01 (sample SAMN03283280) | human gut metagenome | biome: human-associated habitat; material: feces | host: Homo sapiens | place: Peru | collected 2012
CTGGATTTCCTAACAAACATTTGAATATTACATCATTTGTTGGTAGGTATTTGGGTCTTGGAGTGTTTCTTAATTTTTTTGTCATAGCTTTTCCTTTCTTCTATTTTAACATATTAGTTAATTTTTGTGCAATAGTTTAAGTATTTTTATTTATGTTGTTTGGAATTTGATTTAGACTTATGAGAAATTTAAACTGTAGTATCGCATTTACTTTTTTTGAAATTATTTTGATTTAAATTATCTTGAAATATAAAATTATTAGAAACTTGTCAAAGTTTTATGAAAATTGCAAATTTGTAGTGAGAATACAATTTTTTTAATATATTACTTTAAATTTGTAGCTTAATTTTCTTAAATTATTGCATTGCTTATGCTTTTTGGAATATTTTAGAATTTAAGTGTTTGAATTAAATTTATGAACTTTAAATTTGCTCTGAATAAAAAAATATTTTGCATTAAGCTTTTAACTTGTATATATTTTATACTGAATTTATCTGTTTTGCAAGAAAAATCGTAAAACAAAATTCGAGTTTTTTTGCAATAAAATTCTATAAAATAAGAAAAGAGAATAATACTCTTTTCTTATTATTTTTATTCTATTTTATTACTTTTATTGCTTCTTTTGTAACTTTATTTTTATCAAATTTATTTACAAGCAAAATTATTAAACCAGCTAAAATAAATGTTGCTACATAAACCATTACTATTATTTTTACATTACCATCCATTATTTTTGAACCAACTATTGTTGATGATATTACTGATGGAAATCTTGCAAATGTTGATATTAATATGAACCTCCACGGTTTTATTGGTAATAATCCTCCTAAATACACTAGTAAATCTTTTGGTGTTCCTGGTATTAAGAATAAAATCATCATTACTAATTCTATATTTTTTGAATCTTTGAAAAATTTACTGTTTTCAATTTTTTCAATTTTTTCTTTTTTAAAGAATTGCTCTATGTATGATTTTCCATATTTTCTTACTAGATAGAAAATTAATGTTGTTGTACTAAATACTGTTGCTAGTATAAATATAGTCCCTCCAATAGTTCCATAACACATTCCTGCTAATACTTCTAATGGTTCGCCTGGAAGTACTACTAATAAAATTTGGGCAAATTGTAATGCTAATAGTACCCAGAATTTTCCCATACCCATTCCATCTAATTTTTGCTGAAATTTTATTCTTCCTTCTGGAGTTGTTATTCCCTTCATTGTTGGAAACAAGTATACTATTAATCCAACAAATAAAGCTACTGATAATATTGTAAATGTTATTTTTAAAATTTTCTTTTTATTTTTCATATATTACTACCTTCTTATCTATTATAAATAATTTAAATATTTTTTATCTAAAAATTAAACCTTTTATAATTATAACACAAAAAATTAAATTTACAATTACATTTTTATGTGTTATAATATTTACATAAAGTCTGAAGGGAGGGATTTTATGATATTGGCTATAGTTATTCTGCTTTCGGTCATTTTTGTAGCATCTTATGTTACATTAATTATGGCAGTTTGCCATGCAGCAGCTTTTGCTGATGACTATTTCGGGAGCCGGTAAGAGAGTTTAACTTTTACCCTAACTAGCCAAACGCCACACGTTTTTTATAATCGTGTGGCGTTCTCCTTATTTTAATATTCGTAATGTATTCAAAATAGTAATTAATGTTACACCGACATCAGCAAAAACTGCTTGCCACATTCCTGCTATTCCAATTGTACTTAGTACTAGTATTACTATTTTAGTAGCTATTGCAAATATTAAATTTTGTTTAATTATTTTACTTGTCTTTTTTGAAATTTCAATTGCTTCATTTATTTTATCTATTGAATCAGTCATAATAACCACATCAGATGCTTCTATAGCTGAATTTGCTCCAACTCCTCCCATAGATATACCTACATCTGCTAATGCAAGCACTGGAGAATCATTTATTCCATCTCCAACAAATGCAACTTTACCATCTGTATTTTTATATTTCTTTAATATTTTTTCTAATGCATTATATTTATCAGCTGGTAACATTTCTGCTTCTACATTTTTTACTTCAAGTTCATCTGCAATTTTATTTGCAATTCTTCTGTTATCACCTGTAAATATTCTAACTTTTATGTTTTGCTCTTTTAATTTATCTAAAGCATCTTTTGTTCCCTCTTTTATTGTATCAGCTAAATTAACAGCACCAATAACTGTTTCATTTATTTTTAAGAATATTTTTGTCCCTTCTGTTTTATCTTTATCATAATCTACAAGCTCTTTATTTCCAACTAATATAGTATTTCCTTCAAATTTATAACTTAAACCTCTTCCAGAAATTTCTTTAAAATCTTCTACTTTTTGTTTATCAAAATCAATATTAGTTAGTTTTAAAATTGACTGTGCTATTGGGTGATTTGAAAAACTTTCTCCCATTACAATATATCTTAACACATCTTGCTCTGTATAATTTTTATCATAAACATCAATTTTTCTTATTTCAAATTTTCCTTTAGTAAGTGTCCCTGTTTTATCAAAAGCTATTTCTTTTATATTTTTTAATGCATCTAAATAATCACTACCTTTTATTAATATTCCAGATTTAGAAGATTTTCCAATTCCTGAAAAATAACTAAGTGGTACTGATATTGCAATTGCACAAGGACATGATATTACTAAGAATATTAATGATCTATAAATACTTTCACTATATGTTACCCCTTTATTTATTAAAGGTAAAAATACTGCAACTAATACTGCTAATATCAACACAATTGGTGTATAGATTTTTGAAGCTTTATTTACAAAAGTCTCTGTTTTTGCTTTTTTATCTGTAGCATTTTCAACAAGTTCTAAAATTTTATTTACTGTACTATCTTCATAATCCTTAGTAACTCTAACTTCTAACAAGCCTTGTTCATTTATACTTCCAGATAATACATTATCACCTTCGCGTACATGACATAATAAGCTTTCTCCTGTTAATGAAGATGTATCTAATGATGCACTCCCCTTTGTGACAATTCCATCAATTGGAACTTTTTCACCTTGTTTAATAATTATTGTATCTCCTATTTTTACTTCTTCTGGAGAAACTTGTTTACATTCTTTTTCTGTTATTTTTACATTTGCATATTCTGGTCTTATATCCATTAATTCAGATATTGATTTACGAGTTTTATTAACAGCTTTACTTTCTAGTATTTTACCAATTTCATATAAAGTAATAACCATTAAACCTTCCATTTTTTGACCAACTAAAAATGCACCTATTACTGACACTGTAATTAATAAACTTTCATTTATTTTTTTACTTGATATTAATAATTTTATTGCATTTTTTACTGTTCTATATAACAAAATTAAATAACCAACTATAAGTATAGCTATTCCTAAACCTTCTTGTAATGGTGCATAAATTCCTATTAATGCAATTGCTAAACCTGCAATTAATCTTATTATTTCTGGAAGTATGCTTTGCTTTTTTATTTTTTTACTTTTTGATTTTTTATTTTCAATTAAAGTAACTTCTGGCTCTATCCTTTGAATTATTTTTTCAACCTCTTCTTTAGATAAATTACTTGTTTCATATACCAATTTTAATGTATTAAAATTAACTGTTACATTTTTTAAACTTTCATTTTTTGAGAGCTCTTGTTGTATTTTATTTGCACAATCTGCACAATCCAAATCTTTTAATATAAATTCGTATTTTTTTACAACACCTTTTTCATTTACTTCTGTTAAGGTAACTTCTGGCTCTACACTTTGTACTATTTTTTCAACATCATCTTTTGCTAAAATATCTGTTTCATAGATTAATTTTAATGTATTAAAATTAACAGTTACATTTTTTAAATTCTCATTTTTTGAAAGCTCCTGTTGTATTTTATTTGCACAATCTGCACAATCTAAATCTTTTAATAAATATACATGTTTTTTCATTTGCATTCCTCCTATTCTTCTTCTATATGATCTTTAACTAATTTATATATTTGATAAATATGGTCATCATCTAATGAATAATATACAGTTTTTCCTACTTTTTTAAACTTAACAAGTTTGGCTTGTTTTAAAACTCTTAATTGGTGTGATATTGCAGATTGTGTTGAATTTGTTATTTCTGCAATTTCACCAACACATAATTCATTTTGTAGCAATGCACTTATTATTTTCATTCTTGTTGAATCTCCAAATACTTTAAAAAGCTCTGCCATATCGAAAATTACATCTTCATCTATCATTTCTTGTTTTATTTTTTCTATTTTTTTATAATCAATAAATCCTTGTTCTAAATCTTCATTTGCCAAAATATCATCCCCTTTTATATGAATATTTGTTCATATGTTCATTATATGCTTATGAATTTTATTTGTCAATATAAAAAAGATTTTTTCATTTAATTATTATATAGTTAAAACTTAATACTTAAAATTGACCAGATATATTTGAAATCAGAGCAAAAAGCTTACTAATAATAAAAATGTAACCCATAAAGAAACATGTCTTTTTTAATAATATTCTACATATTTTGTTTTATATTTCTTTTATTTAATATAATATGCCATTAATTCCCAAAAGTGGGAAAAGAGAACCGTCCTCTTTTCCCACTTCAAAAATATTTTGGTTTACAATGGCTTTAAAATATGTTATACTTATTTATACAAAGATTTTCTTTGTAGATGCGAACACAGTTTTTTAAGGAGGTATCAAAAAATGAAATCCAAACGGATTGTAGCTTTCATGCTTTCTGTTTTGATGTTGTTGGCATTCTTGCCTTCAGTTGTCTCAGCAGAGGACATTGAAACAACTACAGCAGCTTCATTTTTGGCCGAATATGATTTGAACCATGACAATGTGGTTAATGGTTTTGATCTGGCTTTGATGAAGCAAAAATTGATTAATAATGAGGGCGGTTCACTGTGTGAACTGGTTTCTTTGAAACGATTCCTCATTAACGGTGAACCCACACATAATAAGTTAATTGATGTTTCTGAAGACTCAGCAAACAATGTTGACATCATTGCCAACATTTGCAATGAAAATCCTATTCGGATTGACATTGAAAACGCTGAGCTTGTATTTGAGCACGAAACTCTCCGTTTTTTCGGAATCATAAACATTGCCAATAATACTATTATTGCCCAAGGCAAATGCAGTGATGGCAAGCTCATTCAAACCTACAAAGTTTTCAATTATAACAATAAGCTTTTTCTGGATGTGGAAGCAATTCCCGTACGAGCAGCCGAAGCTATTTATCTTGAAAACTTGGAGGTATCCGAAAAAAACACCAAACGCTTAATCGACATATTCTCCTCCCAATACGAGGGGGCAACAAATAGTGGAGATAGAGAACTTACTCTTTCTTTCACTGGACTAAATGAAACTAGTATAATTGCAGATGCCGAACCAGATATTCCGACCTCTGCTGTTGCTATTTATGAACTCCACATTAATGAGGAGTCACGAGTAGTAATTACGTTATACCAGTGCGATACTGGTTATCTAATCGATTACAGAATGTGACGGATTAGAATCAACCATAACAACTTATTCACATGTTCGCATCGGTACCATGGAGCTTATTTCCATGGTATTTTTTATTAGAAAAAAAAAATTCCAAAAGGAAAACTATATTATTTTTTAACATAATTCTCTATTTGGAATTCTTCACTTATTCATCAATACAATTATTTAATTTTTCTATAATTTCTTCTTTATCCATATTTCTTCCAATAAATACAAGTTTAACTGTTCTATCTCCATATTTTTCATCCCAGCTTTTCTTTATATCTGGATTTTGGGCAATTATTTGTTTTTGCTCTTCTGGACTAAATGAAGCAACCCATTCACCTGCACAAAATGCTTGTACTTGTTTTCCTGATTGTTCAAATACATATGATGACTCTGGCTCATCTGAAAACCATAATACACCTTTACATCTAATTATATTTGAAGGAAAATCTACTGCAAATTTATCAAATTTGTCTCTGTTAAATGGTGCTCTTTTATAATATACAAACGTTCCTATTCCGTATTCTTCTGTTTCACCTTCATCGTGGTGATGATGGTGATGACCATGATGGTGTTCATGTTCATCATCTTCGTCGTCATGATGATGTTCTTCATGCTCTTCCTCTTCTTCATTATCTTCTCTATTTAGCTCTTCTATCCAACCAGCTGACATTGATGCTTCTTCAAAATTAAATGAATTTGTATCTAATATTTTATCAACATCAACTTTTGAATAATTTGCTTCAATTATTTCTGCTTTTGGTTGAAGTTTTTTTACTATTGCTTTAACCACATTTAATTCTTCTTCTGATAATTCATCAACTTTATTTAATATAATTTTGTTACAAAATTCAATTTGTTGAATTAATAAATTTTCAATATCTTCTTCTTCAATATTTTCTTTTACCAAATTATTTCCGCAATTAAATTCATCTCTTAAACGTAAGCTATCTACAACTGTTACTACATTATCTAATCTACAGATTTTTGGTAACCCATATTGTTCTGTTTGCTCTGATAGTACAGTTATTGTTTGAGCTATTGGTAATGGCTCACATACTCCACTTGCTTCTATTAATATATAATCAAATTTTTTTGTATTTATTATGTCTACTATTTGTTGCATTAAGTCAACTTTTAATGTACAACAAATACAACCATTTTGTAATGGAACTAAACTTGAATCTTCTTCTTGAACTATTCCACCTTTTCCTATTAAATCTGCATCTATATTTACTTCTCCTATGTCATTTACAATTACAGCTACTTTATAACCTTTTTGATTATTTAATACGTGGTTTATAAGAGTAGTTTTTCCTGCTCCTAAATATCCTGTAAGTAATGTAATTGGTACTATCTTTTCACTCATATTATTACTTCCTTTCCTTTTCTCATATTCGTATATTATACAAAAAATTATGTAGATTTTCAATAGTTTTCAATAATATGGTTAATAAATACAAAAAATAAAAGGAATGTTCATGTTCAATACATAAAACACTCCCTTTTATTAGCTAATTATGCTATACAATATCATTTGTTGCTTACAACATATCAGATATCTTTTATTTTTTCTTTTTTTCAGTATTTTCTTTAGATTTTTCATCTTTTTGTTCTTTTTCTTCTTGTTTAGTTTCTTTAACATCTTCTTTGTTTATTTTAGAATCTTTGTTATCATCTTTTTCATTGCTATCACTTGAACTTTTTTTATTTACTTCAGACTTTTCTTCCTTTTCCTTATTTTTTTCTTGATTATTTTCTTGATTATTTTCTTCAGATGTATCTTTTTTATCTTCTTTAAGCTCTTTATTTTCTATTTTCTTTTCTATTTTTTTTACTTCTTTTTTCTCATTTTTTTCTTTATTCTCTTCTACTTTTTCATTTTTAAAATTACTTTTTTCTTCTTTTAATTCTTTTTGCTTTTTATTAACAAATACTCCAATTCCACATAAAACTACTATTATTAAAATTGAAATAATTACTATTTTCATAACATTTTTTGAGCTCTTATTACCAATTTTTACATCACTCATTTTTAATACTGAATCTTCTATATTAGATTGAATTTCCCTATGCTCTGAATCATATAAAGTAATTTGTTTTATAGAAACCTCTGTATTTTTAAATTTTTTCTCATCCTTTACTTTAAATTTTACATATACAGCTGTATCTTCTCTGTTTTCATCATTAGAGTAAATTAAAAATTTTGGTTGTTCTTTTCCTTCTGTTCCATTTTCTTCTGCAGTGATATTGCCTAAAGATAAATTACCAATAGACCAACCTGTCCCTAATTGAATATCAGCAGAATTTTCATCATCAGATGACGGAACTAGCTCTAGTACATCTTTATCATAATATAAATAACCAAATATAGCCATTATTTTTCCGTTTTCTTCTCCATTTACAGTTATAGCTATTGATATTTCGTCACCTGATTTCACTTTTTGATTTTTCTGGCTATTTTCATTATTACTAAATGAATAATTCATATCTAATGTTACTGCTTCTGACTTTTGATTCACTATAAACATTCCTAAAATTAATAAAATACTTAAAATCACTACTTTTAATACTTTTTTCATTTGCTTCAACTCCTATCTTTATTAATATTTTATCATATAATTTTTCAGTGTCAAATGTTTTTTAAAATTTTTTTAGGATAGAGCATATCGTTCTATCCTATACAAATTTATATACGAAAAATACATCTATAAAATATAATATCTCTTATATTATCACAATTTATTCAATAACTTCTAAAGCATCTTTGTTGTCTGTTCCATTAAAATTATAGTAACTGCTTGGTATTTCGCCTACAATTATAGATTCTGCTATTAAAATTTGATTTTTTATTTCTTCTGTTGTACTGTTGAACGGTGTTAGAATTGATACATTGCAGGTTATATCTAAATAAATTTGATGCAATGTTTGATTTATTCCTGCAGTTTTGAATTCTGATTTTAGCTCTGTTTCGACATTTCCTATTGTTGACATTTTTACTTTTACATATGGTCCGCTTCCAGATAATAATTTAATACCTGTAAAGCTTCCCAGCCTTATTCCAAAACTTGCATTATCAACATTGTTTAGCTCTTGCTGAATTTTTATCGCCACATCGGATATAATTTCATTTACTGGAATTATATTTAATTTTACCATTTGAATTTTACCTGCATCATCTTTTATTACAACAGCTAAATCTTCATATCTGTAGTTTTCCATAACTATTGTTGCTTGCTCATTTGAAATTATTGTTGCTATACTTTTGGCTTTATTAGAGCATTGTCTTTTTACTATTGGATCAATAGCATTTATAACACTGTAAGCAACGATTATTTCAACAAGTAAAATTGCAATAACTTTAAACAATACTTTTTGTTTTTTTGGCATTTTATTATTTTTATGAATATTACCATTATTATAAAACTCAAATTTTGGAAGCCTTATTCTATTTCTAGAATATATTTTTTCCATTTTATTATGATATTTTGGTACATGCATATTTTGGGATATATAATTGGTCTCCTATATTTAATTTATCAACATCTTCAATGTTATTTACAGTGGCAATTTCTTCCATTGTACTTTTAAACTTTTTAGCTATTTTCCAAAGTGTATCTCCCTCTTTTACAAAATATATAACTAAACTACTTGAATTATTATTACCACTGTTTTCTTCTACATTTATATTACTTACAATATTTACTGTATTTTTTTGATACATATTTAATATAAAATTCATACTTATTTTTACATCAACAGTATTATCTGGCATACAAATAAAATCTTTTGAATCAATTTCTATATTTGTAGTTATATTAGAGCTTTTATTTATTCTTTCACTGTTTACTGTGTGTGTAAAAGATATAGTTTGTTCTTTTACTTCTATTCTGTTAGTCGCATTTGACTCATATAAAATTCTTAATATTAATTCTCCTTCATATGATATTGAACCATTTAAAATATTTTCTTTTACTATATTCGGACATGCTTTAATACTATATATTTTATTGCTATTAATATCAGAAATATCTATTTTTTCTTGAATGCTGCACATATCTTTTATAACATTTTTATCTTGCATTAAACTTACTTGCTCTTGGCACATTGTTATTTCTTCTTCTGGGCTATATAAATCTTGTATTAAATTTATTTCTTTATTTTCAAAAGCACTACATGAAATTGAAAATTCAATTTCGATAAATATTGAATGATCTTCAACATTATTTGGTTTTATATTAATATTTCTTATTTCATAATTAGTACTGCAAATTTCTTGGTCAGATATATTTGGAATATCTATAAATCCCATAATCGGTATTTGTGCTGTTGTTGTATTTATTTTTTCATCTTCAGTCAAATACATTATTTCTACCATTACATCTGCTTTTGACAAAACTTTGTTGTAGCTTATTTTTATATCTTTATTTTTTATTGATATGTCACTGCTTAATATATCAGCTAAATTATCATTAATTGTTATTGTATCCTTTGCAATTGCAACTGTTTCCCCTTTTCCTTTTAAAGAGTTCACTGTTGTAGAATTACTTATCATTTGTATTTTTTGAGTATCATTTATTGATTTAACAAACTCTTTTTCATTATTAGAAAATACTTTTATGTTTGCCTCTAAGTTAATCTTAATGTTTATTTTTCTACCATTTAATATTTTGCACTCTATATTTCTTATATTTAAATCACAATCAAAATCCATATCTTGAGTTAATTTTTCTATTTCTATACTTTGTGAAAAATCGATTACTGTATGTAAGCCTCGTATATCATTTTGTTCATTATCTGCGATGTACATAACATATGTATATACTCCTCCATCTATTTTCAATCTGCCATTTACAATTTCTTTTTTATAGATATATACATTTCCTGAAGAATCAATAGTACTTAATATATCTGGTTTTACATCTGGAATTATAATATTTTCCTCTGCACAAAAATTATCCTTTTTTTGATTTATTATTTGATTTAGGCATATTTTTTCAGTTTCAAAATCAACCATATATTCACATTCCTTTCTAACTTTATTTTGGAAATTTTATATTTTAAAATTCACCATACATTTAGTACTAGTATATTTTAGAGCAAAAAAAAAATTCCTTTTTCAAGGAATTTTTTAATCTATTTTTTTACGTTTTCTTTTTACTTCCACTATTTCTGGCATTAATGGTGTATAATTTATTCCATTAAATACTTGCATTTCTATTGTTCTTGTTAATACATCTGTATAACTATAAGTAACACTTCTGTCGTTATCATCATATTTTACTACAAAGATGTTAGGATATGTTTTTTCTATTGTAGCTTCTTTTTCAAACGATTTACTCCTTCCTAGAGAACCTTTGACGATTATTTTTTGTCCTATTTTTTCCCCTATATCTGCTTTAATACTTGTTATATCATTTTTGCAAATCATTTAATCACCTACTTCTTTATTCTACAAAAATTATAGCATCATCAAAAAAAAATGTCAAAATGTGTTTTTTATTGTAGAATCCTTATTTAGCTTGTTTTTCTAAGGTTTTCAGCAATTTTTGTACTTATTTCACATTTGCATTACATTTATGTTACAGTTGTATTACAATTGTTTTACTTTTATATTACAATCATTTTTCCCTTTGCTCCAATACCTCCTACAGCTCTTCTTCCGTTTCTTATTTTTCCTTCAAGGTCAGACATCATTATTAATTTATTTTTATTTGTTATAGATATTTCTTCTGCAACTATTAGTGGATCCATAAAATCTATTAAAATTCGTGCTGGTGATGATGCAAAATTTGCACCTGCAGACATTATTGCTTCATAATAACTTTGACAAGCACCTGCAAATATAACTAATTCGTTTTTATCAGAGTTCCATCTTCTTGCTTCATTTACTGATTTTACAAAATATCTTGAATTTCTATAATTATTTATATCATTAAAATTTTTTCCACTTTTTATCATACCATCATGTCCTGTAATTACTAGTATATCCGGTCTATATCTTTGTAATAAATTTCTTACAACCATTGGTTGTCTAAATTCCATTACATGTTTTACAATATAATTTAATCCTCTTTTTTTATAATATTTTTCTGTTTTTTCACTGTAACTTCTGTCTCCGGTCTAAATGCAAAATTTTACCATATCTTATTACTTTTCTATTATCTATATAATTATTTGTATCTTCTATTTGTTTATCAATTCTTTTTAAATTTTCTTTTATTCGGCTTTCATTTGGAAGTTCTAAATCATCTACTGGTGCATCTGCTTCAATTCTAATTGTTACACCCTTTAATATAGCCAATTTTCCTCTATTTTCTGTTTTTACTATTTTTTCAACATAAAATAAAATATCATTTTGATACGAATTTCTTGAAACTATATCGCCTTTTTTTATCTTTTTCATATAAATTCCCCCAAAATATGTCAGCTTAGTATATATTATGATTTTTTTCTATTTTGGTGAATTTGACTGTGCTATTTATGAAGTTATTTTTTTCGAAAAAATTATGAATAAATTACACATTTATCTACATACTAATTACAAAAGGGGGATACAATTTATGAAATTTATAAATTACTTAGCACTTACTCTAATTATAATAGGTGCCCTTAATTGGTTATTGATTGGTGCTTTTGAATTCAACTTAGTAGAAACTTTATTTGGCGGATTTTCAATAATATCAAGAATAATATATGTACTAGTTGGTATTTCTGGACTTTGGGCAATTAGTTTTTATAATAGAATTGGTGATTAAAAAAAAAGCAAAAATTATAAAATATAATTTTTGCTTTTTTAGTTAAAATTCCTATATTCCTCAATATAATATTCTTACTATTTATCTTTCTTTAGTTTTTTAGAATAATATATCAAATTATTAACTGCAAAATCATCATTATTTGTTTTTAACTTTTCATTTTCTATAAAGGATTTCTTTATTGTTTTTTCATATTTATCAAAACCTTGTTTTACGTAAAATGGTATATTTTCTTCAATTGTACCTACTATCATTTTCTCATATTTTTGTTTATAATTTCCACATAAAGACTTTAAAATTTTCTCGGCATATCCTTTATTTTTATACTTTTGATTTGTAACTAAAGCTTTCAGCTCTATTGTTTTATTATCAATTTTAGATAAAACTGCTAGCGAAACAATTTCATCTCCATATTTTAATCCATAAACATCCGCTTCTTGCAAATACTTTTCAATAGCATTTTTTGAAATATTATTCTCTAAAAGCATATCTATATAATCTTTTTTATTTTCTATTCGTTTTAGCTCTAAGCGCTGTCTTTTTGGAAATTCTAGACCTTCTGGTAATGTTGGCTTCGTATTTTTACAGTTTAAATATCTATCTTCTTCTGAAAATATACACCCACAATATTTTTGCATATATAATCCTTGTTCTATTGCCTTATCATGACCTTTCCAAAAGCCTTTTCTGAAATCTATGTATAAAAAATCTATGTCAAATTCTTTACTTAAATCCTCCATCAATTTTTTTATAAAGTCATGTTTTTGATATATGCTATATAATAGTGTTGTTGTTACTGTATCATATCCATTTGCTTTTGCATATTCAAATGTTTTTCTTAGTCTTACTGGATAACAATAATTTACACATCTAGCATTTAAATTGTTTGCTACATTTTTGCAAAATTCATCTAGTCCATATTCATCATTAAATATAACATCTACACCCACTCTTTTAGCATATTCCTTTACACAATCTCTTCTTGCAACATATTCTGTATATGGATGTATATTGGGATTATACCAATACAAAGTTGGCTCTATTCCCATTAATCTTAGTTCATCTATGCAATATACACTACAAGGTGCACAGCATGTATGCATTAATAATTTCATTTTTTTGCCTTTCTTATAATTTTTTATTATTGTGCTTTTTCATATATATCATAAATTCCTACAGTTCCGTTTTGCGTAAAATTTTCTTTTACATATTGAATTACCTTTGTTGGTGTTTGCCAATTTATACTATAATTTGAATTTAAAATTAAATATATAGTATCCTCTTGCTGACTTATAATTTCTATTTGTTTTTCTTCACTTCCACCACCTAAATTTCCTTTGCAAAACATATCATAATTTTTGTTATATCTATTTATAGGTATCATATATACAGCTGCACTTGCATCTAATATATATACTCTTTTATCAGATTTGTTTATATATTCATCGGTTATTTTTATTGTATTCAATAAAGATGAATCTATTTTTATTCCGTAAAAATGATTTAACGATTTGTATTTACTTAAATTACTAAGGTCATCCCTATTTTTTAGCTCTATATATCCGGTAAACAAAATTATAAATATAAAAGATATAGTTTCTATAAATTCCAAAACATATTTAAAATTTATTTTTTCTATAAACTTAATCTTATTTATTATTATTTTAATAGAATATAAAACTAATATATATATTGGTACTATTGATATAAGAAAATGAATATTATCTGCAATAGGATACACCATTATAAAAGTAGGTATACAATATACTGTTAATATAAAAAATATTTTATTTTCCCTTTTTTTTAATTTATATACTATATTTAATAATACTGCAATAATTAGAATTATAGGAGCTACTATACTTAAAATTTTTATTAATACTTCGTTTGATTTTACTAGTTCAGTATAAGAAATATTATTTGAAAATGTTTTTACTCCCAAAATACAATAATCAATAAAATCATTAAATGCCCCAAATGCTATCAAATATATGAAAAAGATTATTATAGGAATTATAATTCCTATTGCTCTATTCCTAATATTTTTTAGTACAAACTTAAAATCACTTTTCTCTTTAATAAAAAATAATTGATTTAATATGCACACTCCACATATTAACAACCCAATAGTTTGTTTTGTAATTATTGATAATCCAGATAATATACCAATTAATATATGAATCTTTTTATTTTTTTGATTTTGTTTATTGTTTTTTACTTCTAATAATATTATGCTAAGAGCTAATGTTAAAATAAAGAAATTATAATCCAAGCAAAAATAAGCCATCATTATGTACATTATAACTAGTACTAAAACTTTTGATATTGGTGATTTTATTCCAATATTAGTACAAATTTTATAAATTATTCCTAAATTCACTATTGCAAGTATAGCAGCCAATACTCTAGTTACAAATAATTCACTACCAAATATCTTTAAAAATATCGCTGACAAAAAAGATAACAATGGAGTAATTACCATACTAATATCTTTGTATGGTACTAAACCATTTGATATACATCTTGCAAAATTAAAATTCCAAATTTCATCTAAATTTCCCAATGGTTTAATAATTATATTTGTTAATATTACTAAAAAAATTCCACTCCAAAATAATATTTTCCTTAAACTTTTCATAAAATTATTAACCCCTTTTTATTTCATTTCATATCCCATATGTGCATATGCTGCAGGTAACGGTATTCTCCCCCTTATAGTTCTTGAAATAAATCCTATTTGAATTAAATATGGTTCATATACATCTTCTATTGTTTCAACTTCTTCTCCAACAGTTGTTGCTAATGTATCTATTCCTACTGGGCGGCCACCATATTTTTCTATCATTGTTTCTAGTATTTTTCTATCTATTTCATCTAAGCCCAACTCATCTATTTCTAATCTGTTTAATGCAACTTTTGTAAGTTTTAAATCTATTTCATTATCTGATAAAACTATTGCATAATCCCTAACTCTTTTTAAAAGTCTATTTGCTATTCTTGGTGTTCCTCTTGACCTTCTTGCAATTTCTTCTGCTGATGTATCATCTATATTTACATTTAGTATTTGAGCAGTTCTTTTTACTATCTTTTTTAAATCAGATATGTTATATAGCTCTAATCTGTTTACAATTCCAAATCTATCTCTTAATGGTGTAGATAGAGAGCCAGCTTTTGTTGTTGCACCTATTAATGTAAATTTAGGCAAATCAATTCTTATAGACTTAGATGTTGGACCTTTTCCAATTACAATATCTAAAGTAAAATCCTCTAAAGCTGGATATAAAATTTCTTCCACATTTTTATTCAATCTATGTATTTCATCTATAAACAAAACATCAAATTCATTTAAGTTTGTTAATAATGCTGCTAAATCTCCAGCCTTCTCTATTGCAGGTCCAGATGTAACTTTTATATTTGAGTTCATTTCGTTTGCAATAATATTAGCTAATGTAGTCTTTCCAAGACCTGGGGGGCCATATAATAAAACATGGTCTAGTGGCTCTCCTCTTTTTTTTGCAGCCTCAATATAAATTTTCATATTTTCTTTTACTTTTGACTGACCTATATACTCTTCTAACAATTTAGGTCTAATTGATGTTTCTAAATTTTCTTCTGAATCATCTTCTAGCTCCGGTCTTATAAGTTGATTATTGTCCATAATAATATTTCCTTCCTTTGTGGTTTTAATCATCTATTTTAATAAATTGTTTAATATTACTGAATTCGATATCGTTATTTCTTGCTCCATACTACTTTTGTAATACTCAAATTGTCTTTTTTGCTCTTCTTCTATATTATCTAAGTCTATTTTTTCTCCACTTTTTATATTGTACCAATTTCCATTGTAATAATAATCATTTGTTACTATTACTCCATTATTTAAACAAGCAAAATCTTTGTTTTCAAATATGTTGTTACCTAAAGAAAAATCATCTTCAATTCCAGAAATGTAACTCAATGTTGGTTTTATATCTAACTTGCTTACTACTTTATTTATTTTTTGACTTTGTACCCCCGGAATTCTCATTCCACATACTACATTTACGTAATTTATTTCTGTTTCTGGAATATTTAATTCGTGGTCAACATCTTTAATAAATTTTAGCATTTCCTCATTATGCATTTGCATTCCATAATGATCACCGAAAATAAAGATTACTGTATCATCATATAAATTTTCTTGTTTTAGTCTTTCGATAAATTTTCCAAATGCATAATCGGCATAATTTACAGCTTCTAAATAATTTCCAAAATATGTATCTTTGTATTCACCAACATCTATGGATACTTTATCATATTTGTTTTCCAATCCTGGTAAATCGAAACCTGTATGAGATGAAGAAGCCACAATGCTAGAAAAAAATGGTCCATCAACACTTTTTAATTTTTCTACAGCTTGTCTATATAATGATTCATCTGAAATCCAGTTATTTATTAATTCACTATCTGGCTCAAAACTGTCTATAAAATCTAAATCATCTACCTGTAACACATTATATACATTTTGTCTATTCCAAAATGTTCCTTCATTTCCATGCATATATACTGTATGATAATCTTTTTTCTTATATATTTCAAATATATCATTATACTTATTTCCGCTATATTGCGCAAAAGCCATTCCATTTTCAAGTGGATATAATGATGTCATTGCTGAATGTTCAGAATCAGCTGTTGTTGAATAACTTTGTATTATCATATTATCTATTTTAATATTTTCAGATAGAAATTTATTAATATTTGGTGTTATTTCTTTACCATTAATGCTTTTTCCTACAACAAAGTTTTGCATTGATTCTAATTGTAATAAAATTACATTTTTACCTTCTGCTATTCCTTTTAAATTATATAAATCTTCATCATATGTTTCATTGTAGTTTTGCTTTAAATTATTATATGCATCAACAACATCTGACTTTGTTTTATATTTAGCAGTCTTTTTTAAATTCATATTACTTTGTACATCTAAATAATGGACTGTATATAATGTTCCTTTTTCTAATTGCATTTTTTTGTTATATCTACATTCTTTGGCTTCTGAAACATAGTTTTGAATTGTTGAACCAAAAATTACTGTCATAATAACAGTATATAAAATTGCTGGTTTCCATGTTTTTCTTTTAATTTTTTCAACTTTTATAAATTTTTTCAGTACTAAAAATAATACAATAATTAAATCTACAAAATAAAAAATTTGTTTTATATTTACTAAATCTCCAATTGTAGCAGAAATTTGCTCTGAATATTGCAAATTACTAATTTGTGCTACGGATATTAAACTTGATGAATAATTATAATATACCTCATCTGCAAACATTATTGTACTAAAAATTAAATTTAGTACATTTGAAAAAATAAACCTTGCTCTATTTTTTAGAATAAATAATATTGTTACTAAATACATAGAATAAATAAATGTTTTAGCAACAATATCCTTTTGCATTATTTCTGAAAAATATATTGTTTGCTCATAAAAAAAACACATTTTTATAAACAATATAATTCCAGTATAAATTATAATTAGTTCTGAATTTGCTATTTTATTAATACATTTTTTTAGTACATTTATTATTTTATTTTTCATAAACTCCCTCTTCTTTTTTATTTATATCAAGCTAATTATTATCTATATAATTTTCAATAATTGAAATAACATTACTTTCACTTTTTTTGTATTGTTTTGGTTGAAAGTCTTTTATACTTTCAATTATTTTTCCTAAGTTTTTCATATTTATTACACACTTGACATAGCCTTGTTGCTCAAATTTTCTTGCAATTTGAATTTGATGATTATTTACATGCTCATTATATTTTTTTAATCTTGGTGCTACAATTACTTTTTTACCTTTTTCTAATGATGAAATTATTGAACCAACACCACCATGAGTAATTATTAAATCTGCTTCATCTTGCAATTTTGAAAATTTATTTTTATCAATCATTTTAAAAATTTTCATATCCTTTGATTCAAATTTTGTAAAACCTGCTTGAACAACAACATTATCCTTTATAACTTTATTATCTATATTTTTTTGAATAGCTTTTAATAATCGTATAAAACTATTATTTTGAGTTCCTAATAATACTAAAATCATTGCTTTTATATGATATGTAAAATATCATATCTCCTTTATAATATTTAGGCTTTTAGTGGATACCTATAAACCATCCCTTGGCTAATATATTGAGCCTCCATAAATCGCTTTTGGATAAAGCTTTAACATTTCTTTCCACTGTACAACAAATAAATTTGCAATTGGATATATCATTCTGCCTGACAAAGTTTTAGTATTTGAATTTGCAAATGTTTCAATAAATATAATTTTACTGCCGAATAATTTTCCTAAATAACACATAGGTACAGCAGTATGAGTGCCTGTTGTTACAATATATTTTGGACGTATTTTAAAATATAGATATATAGTTTTTAAACATAAAAACAAGTATTTAAAAATATATGTAAACATTTTACTTCTTGTACCATATGGTAAGAAAAATAACTTGTCTCCATATTCTTTTTTAAAGTTTTCGTTTGTCTTGTCCTTTTCTGTTATTATATATGAGTCATATTTTTTAAATAATGGCTTTAATTGTAACAATTCACTAAAATGGCCACCAGTACTTGAAATAAATAATACTTTTTTCATATTTTCACATTCTTTCCTTTAATTATACTGTAATAATTTCTATATTTTTATATCCAATAAATAGTCCATTTTCTATTACACCTGTTATTTGTTTTATTTTTTGCTCTAAGTCTATATCAATTTTATCAAATTTAGTATCTAATATAAAATTATTATTTTCTGTAATAATTGGGCCATCTTTACCTTTTGCAGCTCTTAATTCACATTTAATTGCACCTATTTTGTGCAATTCTTTTTTAACTAAATTTACAGCCTCTGGATAACATTCTACAGGGATGCTGAATTTTTCTCCTAAGTTTTCAACAAATTTGCTTCTATCAGCTAATATATATACTTTTTCTGAACTTATAATATTTAATTTTTCCTTAAACATTGCAGCTCCTCTTCCTTTAATTAGCCAATTATTTTTGTCAAATTCATCTGTTCCATCAAAGCTCCAATCTGGCTTTTTTTCAAGTATTGAGGCTGTTGGAATTTCTAATGATGCACATAATAATTTAATTTCATATGATGTAGGAATTGCAGTTATTTTTATATTAGATTCTTTTATTTTTTTTGCAATTTGCTTAACCGCTAAAAACGATGTAGATCCAGAGCCAAAGCCTATAACGTCTCCATCTTTTACTTTTTCTGCAATTATATTTGCAATTTTTAATTTTTCTTCTTCATTATTTATTTGTTCATTCCAATTTGAATAATTATTTTGTATATTCCAATCCATGAAAACTCCTCCTTATTACCAATTAATTACCGTACTTCATTATTATTTTCTGCAATACTATTTTGCTCTTTATTTAATATGATTGCTTTTTTATCTTGGTAAATACTTAAAATATTTTTTGATAAAATATTATATAAATTTTTTAATTGTTCTTTGCTTAAGTCATTTAATACTAGTTTTTTAGAATTATCATAATCATTACTTTCTTCAATATTTTCGGTGACTTGTAAATTTGAATTGTATGTAAGTGTAATATTATTTTTACATAATACGTCAATATTAGTAATTATATTATTTTCATTTTTTGTTTCATTTGATATTTCAATTTCTTCTATTTGACTTAAAATTTTATTTAATACATCAGATATTGATAGTATAAACTTATCTTTTAAGTTTTCTTTTAATATTTCCTGTTTTATATTAATTTTGTTATTTTCCTTATCATTAACAATTTTTATTAGTTTTTCTTGTTTAATTTTTATGCTTGTTTGCACAAGTTCATTTTTTTCAGCGTAAACTATAATTTCTAATAATTCATCATCACATGTATCTAAAGAATTAATATTGTTTGCTATATTTGAAAATTTACTTGAAATGTAATTTATTTGGCTATATTCATCTGACAAATTAAGCATTTTCATTTTAGTTGAAATTATATTTAAGGCTCTACTATCTTTAGATAATTCATTAAATACATCTACTAATATTTTTTTAGCCTCATTTTCACTAAGCTCTATTTTATACGAAGTTGTTGTATGTATTTTGTCATCAATTTTTATTCCTGCCGCTCCGACTTTTGCTATAGTTTTTTTTATTTGTATCAGAAATTATTAGTTTTGTATATTTATCTGTTATATAATTTACATCATCTTGTGAAAGCTCTAAAACATCTGAATAGGTTTCAAAATTTATACTATCTGGAAAATTTGTTGTATTATCTATCCCCATGTTTTGTAGTAAACTTTTTAAATTACCATTTTTTACTGTTATATATCCGTTTGCTAATTCATCCATTTTAAATCCAACAATATTATTTTTCTTTATAAAATTACAATCGATAATATCAGTATTATCTTTTTTTAAACCAATTTTTGTAAATATGTCACTTGAATTTTTAGCATTTGTATTTGCAGATACCATATATACATTATTTTTAGTATGAATATTTAAACTACTATCAATTTTATATGAATTATTTACTTTTTTATTTTTAATATTTATTATTTCATCATTATTAAATAATTGTGCAATTTCACTATTTTTCACTGCATATTTCCAAAATAATTGCTCATCACTTTTAAGAAAATCTGTTGCATAATACATATAGCCTAAAACACCTAATAATATTAATAAAATTAGTACTATTATTAGTATAATTTTCTTTTTTTTCATTTTTACCTCCTTGGTTTATTTTATCCTTTGTTCTACTACTTCATACATAACAATTCCAGCAGAAACTGCTGCATTGAGAGAAGTTATCTTTCCTTTCATAGGAATTTTTACTAAAAAGTCACAATTTTCTTTTACAAGTCTACTCATACCAAAACCTTCACTACCTATTACAATTGCAATTGGCATTTTAAAATCTTGATCATAATAATAAGTATTTGTATTCATATCTGTTCCACAAACCCATAATCCTTCGTCTTTCAAATACTTAATAGTTTCATTTATATTATTAACTCTTGCTATTTTCATATGTTCCACAGCACCAGCAGATACTTTATTTACTGTACTATTTACCTGTGCAGCTCTTCTTTTTGGTATTATAATTCCATGAACACCTGCTGTTTCTGCAGTTCTTATAATAGAACCTAAATTATGTGGATCTTCTATTCCATCTAATATAACAACAAATGGATCTTCATTTTTATTTTTGGCATCTTGTAAAATATCTTCAACATCACAATAATCAAATGGTGGAACAATTGCAATAACACCTTGGTTATTATCAGTTTGAGACATTTGATTTATTTTATTTCTGTCTACTTGTGATATTATCACTTTACGTTTTTTAGCAAGTTCAATAATTTTATTTATAGAGCCATGTTTTTCACCATTTGAAATATAAATTTTATTTATATCTCTTCCAGATTCTAGTAGCTCTATAACTGAGTTACGTCCTTCTACTTGGTCATCAAATTTTTCATTTTCTTTATTATTTTTTTTCACGATTATCTCCTTAAATTTTATTATTTATTCTCATCATCAAGTTTTAGTACAGATAAAAATGCCTCTTGAGGAATTTCTACATTTCCAATTTCACGCATTTTTTTCTTACCACGCTTTTGTTTTTCTAATAATTTTTTCTTTCTTGTAATATCTCCACCATAACATTTTGCAAGTACATCTTTTCTCATTGCAGATATTGTCTCTCTTGCAATTATTTTACCACCAATTACAGCTTGAATTGGAATTGTAAATAAATGTCTTGGAATTACTGTTTTTAACTTTTCTACCATTTTCTTTCCCTTGTCATATGCCATATCTTTATGAACTATAAATGATAATGCATCAACACTTTCACCATTTACCCAAATGTCTAATTTAACAAGCTCTGACCTTCTATACTCCTTAAATTCATAATCAAAAGAAGCATATCCTTTTGTTTTAGATTTTAAATTATCAAAGAAGTCATATATAATTTCATTTAATGGCAATTCATAAATTAAAGTAACTCTGTTTTGGTCAAGGTACTTCATATCAACATATATACCTCTTCTGTTTTGACATATTTCCATTATTCCTCCAACATAATCTTTTGGAGTTAAAATTTCTGCTGTAACAAAAGGCTCTTCAATATATGAAATTTCATTTGGCATAGGTAATTCTGATGGATTATATAAATCAATTACTTCTCCATTTGTTTTATGTACTTTATAAATAACTGATGGAGATGTTGTAATTAAACTTAAATCAAATTCTCTATCTAATCTTTCTTCAATTATTTCCAAATGTAATAATCCTAAAAATCCACATCTAAATCCAAATCCTAATGCAGCAGATGTTTCCTGTTCGTATTCTAATGCTGCATCATTAAGTTTTAATTTTTCTAATGCGATTTTTAAATTTTCATAATCACTTCCATCCATTGGATATAAACCACAATATACCATAGGATTAACTTTTTTATATCCTGGTAATGGTTCTGGTGCTGGCTTATCAGCCAATGTTATTGTATCACCAACTCTTATATCTGATAAATTTTTAATACTTGCAGCTATATAACCAACTTCACCAGCCTGTAATTTGTTTGAAGGAATGTATTCACCTGGTTCAAAATATCCAACCTCAGTTACAACAAATTTTTTCTTAGCTGCCATAAGTAAAATTTCGTCACCAACTTTTACAGTCCCATCTTTAACTCTTACATATGCAATTGCTCCTTTATAATTATCATATAAAGAATCAAATATTAAACATTTTAAGGTCGCATTTTCATCACCTGTTGGAGCAGGAATATCTGTAACAATTCGCTCTAAAACCTCTTCAACATTTAATCCAGATTTAGCTGAAATACATGGTGCATCTTGCGCTGGTATACCTATTATTTCTTCAATTTCATCTTTAACTTCTTGTGGTCTTGCATTAGGTAAATCTATTTTATTTATAACTGGTAAAATTTCCAAATTATTATCAATTGCCAAATATACATTTGCTAAAGTTTGAGCTTCAACACCTTGGCTACTATCAACAACTAAAATAGCTCCATCACATGCAGCTAAACTACGAGAAACTTCGTAATTAAAATCAACATGTCCTGGTGTATCTATTAAATTAAATTCATATTCTTGTCCATCTTTCGCTTTATATAACATTCTAACAGCCTGAGACTTTATTGTTATTCCTCTTTCACGCTCTATATCCATATTATCTAAAACTTGACTTTCCATTTCACGTTTTGATAATACACCTGTCATTTCAATTAATCTATCTGCAAGTGTAGATTTTCCATGATCTATATGTGCAATTATGCTAAAATTTCTAATGTGCTTTTTTCTATCTTCCACTAAAGTTCCTCCTATATGTTTTATATTTATTTCATAACTTACAATTATTCCATTATATTTTTACATAATAATAATACCATATTTATAGCATTTTTATCAATAGAAGTATAATATTATTTTTTATTTGACAAATCATTGTTTTGCTATATAATATGTGCATATGAAAAATTTAATTGTAACAGATAAATATAATAATAAAAAATTGATGAATTTTCTTTTAGATAATTTTGACGGTTTAACAACTTCAATGTTTTATAAAACTTTGAGAAAAAAAGATATAAAAATTAATGATAAAAGAATATCTGAAAATTGTTTGCTAAGAACAGGAGATGATGTGAAAATATATGTAGCTGATGATTTTCTTTATAAAAAATTAGATATTCCTCTTGTTTATCAAGATAATAACATTGTTATTTTTAATAAGCCTCAAAGTATTGAAGTTACTGGAGAAAACTCTTTAACTGATTATGCAAAAAAACTTTTTTCAAATGATGCTAATACATTTGTAGAGCCCTGTCATAGATTAGATAGAAATACATCTGGATTGGTTTTATTTGCTCGTAATAAATCAAGTCTCGATGAATTACTTTTAGCTTTTAAAAATCATCTTATCGAAAAGCATTACATTTGTGCAGTTTACGGAATTCCTAAGAAAAAGACACAAAGACTTGAAGCATTTTTGTTTAAAGATTCAAAAAAATCACAAGTATATATTTCTGATTTTCCGAAAAAGGGTTATCAAAAAATCATAACATCATATACTTTATTAAAAATAAATAATGAAAAAAATATAAGCTTATTAGACGTACAAATAGAAACTGGCAAAACCCACCAAATAAGAGCACACCTTGCACATATTGGACTACCAATACTAGGTGATGGCAAGTATGGTATAAATAAAATAAATAAAAGCTATAACTTGTCACAACAACAATTATCAAGTTATAGTATAAAATTTAAAATTCAGCCTCAAAGTGCTTTGTATTATTTAAATACACAGACATTTAAACAATCACAATTGCCTTTTGTCAATTTATTTTAATATTTAATATTAAAATTTTTAACTACAATATTTTGTTTTTACAAAATTAATAAATATATCATTATAATTTTGAAAACATTAATTTTAAAATTTTATAAAATAATTTAATATAATGAAACAAGTTACAAAAAGCTTTTTTTTGAATAAAATATGTATATCAATATATTTTTTGTGAATACTATATTTGTTCAAGAAAGGAGCTTTTTTTGTATGATTTCAATATGTTTAAAAACTAATAACTTACATTCGTTAAACTACATAGAGCAACAATTAAACCAAACTACCCTTTCTCAAATATTCTATTCACAAAAAAAATTCAAAATATACAATAACATTATAATTCATTATTTGGGAGATATGCCAAATGAATTTTATAACGTTTTTTCAGATATACTATCTAATTTGATAATAGCTAATTATGAAAAAACATTTATAAAACAACAATTGCAATTTGACTTTTTTTATTTTTCTTTAGAAGAAAAAAAACAAATACAACAGTCAACACTTGATAATTTAAATACCCAAATAAACCAAAAACAAAAACAAACAATTTTACACAATTGTATACAAGATTACTTTTTAGAAAATTCCACTTGCATATTAGATGGTTTTATAAATTTTAGACTTTATAATTATAAGAATTTTATAGACCTAATTTTAGGAAATACAATAAATGATTATGTTATAAAAAAGGAATATGCAGAATATGTAAATTTATTATCTGAATATATAAGTATTCAAGAGCCACAAACAGATTGTATTCATCTAATATATGGAACAAACTTAAAATTACTTTTAGATAATAATAAAAATGTTATAACAGATACCACAAATTCAACTGTATATTTATCTGATATTTCTTTTTCTACAAATGATTTTATATTAAATTCTTTATTATCACTATTGCCTCATAAACTCTACATTCATCTATCTGATAATATCGAAGATAATTTTATACAATTTTTGAAACTCATTTTTAAAGGTAAATTTGTTATTTGTAATAACTGCAATATTTGCAATTTATATTTTTCTCAAAAAAATATAATAAACAATAATAAACAATAATTTATAACTTTAATCAATTACTAAATATAATTTAGAAAAATTGATTACTTTATAAATTATTGTTTATTACTTTTATATGTTCATTTTATATTACATATAATTTTTAATAAAATTCACTTATTAAATTATATACATTTGTATATCCCATTGGAATTAATATATTTTGCGCCTTTTTGCTTCTAATTCCACTTGTACAATATAAAACTATATACTCATTTTTATTTTTTACCTTTTTTGGGAAGTCTGATTTAACTTTATATAGTGGTATATTTATTGCACCATTTATGTGGCCCTCTTTAAATTCCTGTTCACTTCGTACATCTACAATAATTGTTGGATATTTGTTTATTATTTCTTCCATTCCTTTATAATCTATATTTTTTTCAAAACCTCTTGTATAACAACAACACCTTCTTCTTATGTTACTCACCCTCTTTCAAATTAATAATTATATATAAATTTATTTTTATTGTAATAACTAGCTATTTCGCATAAACAAAAAAATAGCGAATATAATATATTATATTCGTTATTTTTTATTTTGATATTTTATTTTTTAGCTACTGCCTTCGCTTTAGCTGTTTGTTTTAAAAAGTTGTTATTTAAGAATATCATTATTAACATATATATTGCAACTGCACCGATAATAGCAATTTTATCTATTGGATATCTTGTAATTGCTATTATTGCCATATATAAGGCTTCTGCTAATACTGTTACTATAATACTTCCTACTACAGTTTTTGCTATTCCTAGTTTGTTAAATCTTATTGCAAAATAAACTAATATTAATACTGCTGAAATTCCAGTATATACTACATATTGTTTTGCCATATCAACTAATCTCACTCTTGGAATATCTGTTACAGACATAACTTGAGATACCTTTATTGATGATATTTCATTTGTTAATTGATATTTTTCATTTATTTTGCTATTTAAAGTTTCCAATTCATCTTTTGTTATTAAAGATGATTCAATTTCAACATATTTTGCATCATCTGAAGATTTTTCAACCTTTGTATCTTCTTTTGCAAATACTTCATTTGCAATTGCTTTTATATCATCTACATTGTAATCTTCTTTTCCTATTGAAATTGTTATTTTTTGGTTTATGTTGTATTTTTCGTTTACTTTATTTTTTAAATTTATTAATTGTTCATTTGATACATCATCTACACTTATTACAACTTCATCATTATATATTCCAGCTTTTTCAAAATTTGCTTTATTTTTTCCAAACACTTCATCTGCTATAGCCTGTATATCATTCATATTAAAATCTGTACTAATTGGAACAGTAATTGCTTTATGTGCTCTGTATTTAAAGTTTACGTTAAAACCTTTTAGTGCAACAACTATTATTCCAATAATTGTGATAATTATTGTTATCAAAAATAACTTTTTCTTCATTCTCTTTTACACCTCTCCCACAATTATTTATCTATTAAAACTTTTGTAATAATTATATTATATATAAACATTACTATTATTCCCCAGAACATTGTCATTCCTAAAGTTGCTAATTGTAAATATGGAGCACAACAAAATACTATTGCTATTATAATAACTGGTATTAAAATATTAAGTAAGTCAACAAAGTTTTCCTTAAATGTTTTATCATTTTGTAATGTTCTTAAAATTAGCACATAATTAGATACTACTATTGTTGCTAATCCTAAAATTCCAAATAATGTTATTTCAACATTTGTATATCTTAATACTAGTAATATTGAAGCTACAAGTCCTACTAATGATAGTACTGGTAATATTGCTTTATTTTTTAATTTAATTATTGCATATATTAGCATTAAAGCCCCTATAATAATTGCTACAATAACAATTGTTTTAATATTAATATTTGATGATACTATTGTAATTGAATCAGATTGATATTCTACTGGAATAGACCCTGTTTTTATTATAGAAACTAGTACTTGTGCACTTTCATAATTTTTTTGTAATTCTTCTCCTTCAGTACCTTGTCCTAAAACTAGGTCTAATGCACCATTTTTAGCGCTTGATACAAAATTTGCTGCTGTGTCACTATATAAAGTTTCATCATCTAATGTGAAAGCAAATGTTGCTTCTTTTTCATTTCCTTCACTATCTGTATAATTTGTGTTTGCATTTTTAAATATATTTTTTGCATCTTTTGTAAATTCTATATTTAATAATATCATTGGTGTTGAATAATTTGTTGAATCTATTTTGGCTGATGCATCTTTAAAACCATTTGAATCTACTAATACTTCGTTTGTACTTTGATTTTTTATTTGAGCTTTTCCTTTTGAAACTAATTCTGTTATATAACTAGAATCCATTGAAGTTGGTACTTCTATAACTAAACTTCCATTTTCTTCGTTTAATCTTATATCATACTCATCTGATTTTAATGATGCTAATCTTCTTTCTATTATATTTTTTGAATTTTCATAATCTTTCTTTTTATCTTCTTCTGATTTTTCTTCTGTTTTATTTTCTTCAGCTTTATTTTCTTCTGTATTTGTTTCTTCTGTCTTGTTCTCTTCAGTACTATTTTCTTCTTTAGTACTTTCATCATTATTTTCTGTTTTAGATTGTGTATTTTGGTCTGTTGTATTTTCTGAATTTGTTTGCTCTTTTACAGAAAAAACTACCACTTTTCTTTCTTTAAAATCTTTGCCTAATGAATAATCCTTTACTAAATTTTTTCCTTTGTATACACCTACAAATGATACTAAGGATACCAATACTACAAATAACATTGCTAATGTAATTTTTAATGTGTAATTTTTTTTCACTTTGCTTCCTCCTTTTTATCCTTCATATTTATAATAAATTTATATCATTAATTGCTTTATAAAACTAATGTATAAAATTACTAAGTATGGTATTTGGCATAATTTTATTAATGTCCTTACATTTTTAAATTTTATATTAAAACATAAAAAATATCAACTATATTTTACAAAATTTTGATATTTTATGAATTCAAATTTAATTACTTTTTATCTTTGATGTTTTATGTTTACACCAATTATCCCTCCTAATATTCCAAGTACAATTCCTGTAATTAGCATATATATTGTTTTTGCATTTATTGAAAAATCTTTATTTACAAAACTAGATGCAAAATATAAAACTATCATATATATTACTGAAATTACTATTCCATTAATTATTCCGTATTTTTTTAATTTTATACTTGATATTGATGTTCCTATTAATAAACTAACTCCAGAAATTATAATTATTATAGTATTTATACTTTCTTCTTTAATATTGGTTTTAACTAATAACCAAGAAAAAATAAGTATTGAAACTATACTTATTGCTATTGCTATAATTGTTCCCTTACACATAGATTTTAATGTATCCATAAATACCTCCATAAAAATATTTTATCTATATAAAAATATTATTTATACATATTTTTTAGAACATTATAACTATATAAATATATAATAATTTTGTTTAATAAAAAAACACAAAAATATTATACAAATATGTTTAATATTTTTGTGCTTACTTTATTAATCTTGAAAATCATATACATCCTTAAATTTTTCTTTAAAAATTGCATATACAGTTTGTAATGTTTTTTCGTCTACACTTAAATATTCGTCTTGGTCGCCTTCTGTTTCTTGGACTCTTAAAATTACAACTTCTTCATTATCATTATCAACTGGATATAGTACTACATAATTTTCATTTTCTAGCTCTATTAAATCTAAAAATTCGAATTTTATTTCATTTCCATCTTCATCTGTTAAAGTAAATAATTCATCATCATCAGTTATTAAATCTTCTTCCTCTCCAAAAAAATCCTTACTCATTATATATTCTCCTTTCAATTTATTTTCTTTAGATATGTTTCTAATATATATACTGCAGATATAGTATCTACAATACTTCTTTTTTTATGTTTATTTACATTTAAGTAATTCATTGTTTTATGTGCTTCCACAGTGGTTAATCTTTCATCTATTGTTTCAATTGGTATTTTTCCAAATTTACACTTCATTTTATGTATAAATTTTTCTGTTATTTCTGCTCTTTCAGTTTTTGTTCCATTCATATTTATTGGCATGCCTATAACAATTGTTGTAACATTGTATTGTTCAATTAGCTCTTCTAGTCGTTTTAAAACTATTTTATCACTACCATTACGGTTAATTGTTTCTAATCCTTGTGCAGTTATTCCTAATGGGTCTGTTATGGCTATTCCAACTCTTGCATCACCATAATCAATTCCTAATATTCTCATTTTATTCTTCAAGTCCTATATAAAATTTTACCATTTTTTCAAGTAGTTCATCACGTTCTACTTCTCTAATTAAATTTCTTGCATTGTTATGACTTGTAATATATGTTGGGTCTCCTGATAATATATATCCAACAATTTGATTTATTGGATTATACCCTTTTTCTTTAAGAGCCTCATATACACTTTTTAAAATTTCTTTTGTCTTTTGATTTTTTTCTCTTTCAACATAAAAACTTACTGTTTCATCAGTCGCCATAATATACCTCCTTTATAAACAACTTATATCACTTTCACCATTAGCGGCAGAATCTAAATAATTTGATAAACTATTTAGTACCTCTTCTAATGAAGTTTCTTTGTAATATGTTGTCATTGCAATATTTAATTTTGGAGCAATAGCTAATCCATTCATTTTTTCGTTTAAACTAGCAATTGTTTTTACTCTTAGCTTTTCTACAGTATTTTTTACATCTTCCATGAATTTTTCTACACCTTCTAAGTCACTTCCTGAGAAAACTATTGATAATTCATCTTCAGAATATTTTACACAAAAATACTCTGGTGACAAACTCGTTTTAAAAAATTCTGCTACCTTTCTTAATACTGAATCTGCTGTTCTTTTGCTAATTTTATCTTGAATTTGTTGTATGTTTATAATTTTTATTAATGATACTATAGATGTTGGATATTTGTCAATTGTTTTTCTTGCTTGTCCATATAAATATTCATAAGTTTCTAATCCTGTTACTTTATCTTTTCTTGCTAAATTTTCTAGTACTCTTTGATTTTTTATACACTTTATCGCAGAAAACAAGTTATTTTTTATAACATCAAGTATTGTTGTATCTATTTTATCAAATTCATGAGGCTGACTTCCTTCAATTAGCCAATATCCCATATAAACATTATTTACATACATTGGAAAAAATATTGCAGATTTTGCTCTTTCAAATTCCATTTCTAAATATGGTAATTTTTCACCTTTATTTACAGTAATATATTTAGGAATAGCATTTTTAATGCTTTCCTTAAATATATCAATTTCTTGTAAATTTTCAAATGTATGCCAATGTTTTTCATTAACATTAGATGCTTCTATTCTGTATCTTAATCCATCGAATATTACAATTGTCGAATATTTGATTTCATATTTTTCTATTAATATTTCATTAATTTTATTGATTTTTTCAGATGAAGAAGTTAAATTTTCACCAAGTACTTTCATAAAATCTTGTATTACACTTAAAGAATTTACTTTTTGATTAGTATTTTTTAATTTTTTTAACTTTTCATTTAATGTATATGTTTTAGTAAACACTATCGCAATTACACCTAATAGCAACAATATTATAATTAATAATATTATCATTCCAACATTCAAAAATATCACCTACCATTTTTAAGATTACTTATTTTCTTTTTTTATTATTCATTGGATATACTATTTTTGCTAGTTTATTAAAGCTATTTATTAAGCTCTTTGAATATCCCCTTATTGTTAACTTACATTCAACTAATTCATCTAAATACTTAGAATAATTACGTTCCTCAAAAGGAATTGTTAAATATCCTATTTTATCCCTATTAAACAAATCTAACTGATATGTTGTATCTGGTGAATTATATACAGACATTGCTGATATAAGTATTTTTTCATTCAATTTATTTACCTTTATATCTTTATTTATTAAAACTCTTAATTTTCCCTCATTTAATTTATTGTTCATTTTTAATTTTTTCATAAATGATGTTAAAGGTTGTATTGTTAAAACATCTAAAGTTTGTACTAAATAGATTTCTTGTGCAATTTCGAAATATTCTAAATCTGTTTCTAAATCACAATCTAATAATATTAATGAAAATTCATTTAACAAAGTTTTTATTGCACTCTCTTTATTTTCTAATTCAGAATCTGAATTTGGTAATGATGTATAAACAGTTAAATTTTTATTTACTTTTATACCATCTGAAATTCCGCTTTTTAATTTTTCAAAGCATGAATATGCAATACCTCTCAATCGCTCTTCGTTTTCAGTGTAAATATAATATGCATTTTTATTTTTTGTTAAATCTAATATTGCAACTTTTATTCCTTGCTCTGATAATAATTGTGCTAAATTATTTACTATAAATGATGTACCATTTCCATGAGCTCCAACAAATGCAGCTATATTTTTGCCTTCAGGAATACTTACTGATACACTATTTCCATCTTTTTCTTCGTTATTATTAAGTGTTTTATTATTTGATACACTATTAATTTCATTTATTTGTTTTGATATATCATAATTAGGTATATAATTTTTATTTCTAATTCCACTAAATTGATTACTTGTATTACCTATATTTTTGTTATCATCAATTTTTAACTCATCACCATCTAAGCTTAATTCATCATCTGAGTTATTATTTGTATTAGTATTTTGAAAATCTAGGTCATCATCTTCATCTACTGTAAATTCGTTGTTATCATCTTCATCATCATACTTATCTAAATTCAAGTCGTCATCTTCATCGTCAATATTTAAATCTTTATTTTCATTATTATTGTTGTTGTATGAATTTAAACTGTTGTCTTCTTCATCGTCCAAATCTAGATAATCGTCATCATCATCTAAATTTAAATCGTCTTCTTCCTCTTCATTTTTAACTGTATTTACGTTATTGTCTTGTTGATTATCTAAATTTAGATTGTTATCATCTTCATCATCGTCTTCGTCCCAACTTAAATCATCATCTTCATCATCTAAGTAATCATCATCATCTTCTTCGTCTTCTTGTTTTTCATCATTTTTGTCCAAATTTAAATTATTAGTATTGTCATCATTTAAGTCTAAATCATCATCCTCTAAATCTAGGTCGTCATAGTCATCTAGGTCGAATTCATCATCTTCTTTATTGTTGTTTTCATTAAAATCTAAGTTTTCATCATCTTCTTTGTTATCTTTGTCTAAATCTAAGTCATCGTCGTTGTCTTCATCTAAATCATCATAATCATCGTCATCTTCATCTAAATCTAGATCATCATAATCGTCTTCTTCTTCGTCTGAATCTAGGTCATCATAATCGTCTTCTTCTTCGTCTGAATCTAAGTCGTCATGTTCATCATCATCTTCATCTAAATCTAGGTCGTCATAATCGTCTTCTTCTTCATCTGAATCTATGTCGTCGTGTTCGTCATCATCTTCATCTAAATCTAGGTCGTCATAATCGTCTTCCTCTTCATCTGAATCTAGGTCGTCATGTTCGTTATCATCTTCATCTAAATCTAAGTCATCATGATTGTCATCATCTTCATCTAAATCTAAGTAGTCATTTTCATCATTATCTTCGTTTAAATCTAAGTCGTCATCATCATCTTCATTTGAATCTAGGTCGTCATAATCGTTTTCATCTTCGTCTAAATCTAGATTATCATAATCATCATCATCATCGTCATCATCTAAATCTAAATCATCATAATCGTCATCGTCTTCATTTAAATCTGAGTTATTATCATCTTCATCAGTCTCATCAAGATCTAAATCATCATAATCAGCGTCTTCATCATCTTCTTCATTCTCATTTTTATCGTTATCGTCATCATCTTCTTCGTCTAAATCTAGGTCATTATCGTCTTCTCTATTGTCTTTATCGTCATTATTTTCTTCTTCATCATCAAAGAAATCATCGTCTAGGTCATCGTCTTCTAGAGCATCTAAATTATCATTTTCTAACTTATTATTTGTTGCATTTGTAGATTCTAAATCATCTTCTAGTTCAAAATCAAAATCATCATCTTCTAAGTCATCCAATTCATCATATTTTTCTTCTTTTTTTGATACTTTATTTTGTTTTTTACTAGGTACTGCCACCTTTTCTGCTTTATTGGTTACTTTCTCTGGTTTATCATCTACTTCTTCTGTTTTATTAACAGCCTTCTCTAATTTAGTACTTACTTTTTGTGTTTTATTTATAGTTTTTTCTGGCTTTTTGTTTACATTTTTTGACTGCTCTTCTTTTTGATTTTCTTTTTTTATAGTTTGCTCTTCTTCTAAACTAGCTTTACGAGGTCTTCCTCTTTTTCTTTTTACTACTGGCTCTTGCTCCAGTTCATCTTCTTTTGGTTGTTTACGAGGTCTCCCTCTTCCTCTTTTTGTAGTTGTTTCTTCTGTTGTTTCTGTAACCTCATTGTTTACTGTCTTTTTACTATTTAATGCTTTGTTGGCCTTCTTTGTATCTGCTATTTTATTGTATCTAGTACTATTATTTGATAATATTTTTTTGGTTCTAGCAGATAATGATTTTATAAGAATATCTAAATCGGATTTACTTAAAGTTGAATATGCTCTTTCAAATTTTTTTACATATTTTTCGTCTGATAAACCTGTTTGATTTAAATAATTTATTACCTTTTCAACTTCACTTTTTTCATCAGATTGCTTATCTACGCTTTTGCTTACTGTTTTTTGTACACCTTGTGCTTTTGGTGTTTCTTGTATATTGTAATATTCCTTTGCTTTTTTACTATTTCTAGGTTTCTGCATTAATTCATATAATTTTCTTTTAATTTTATCTTCACTTAATATTCCATTATATATATTTAAATCAAATAATTGTTTTTTTATTTTATCGTTATTTGATATAAATATTATAGGAATTGATTTATTATTTTTATTAATAGCAGCTTTTCTTATTAAGTTTAAACGGCTTAAAATTAATCTATTTTTGTTTTCACTTTTATTGATTTTTTCATCAATATCATCACTAATTACTATTCTATCATAACTATTATTCTGTTGTAACTCTCTTAAAATTGCAGTAAAGTTTTTTACTTCTTTATATAACAATTTTTTGTTATAATCTCGTTGATATTTACGTGCTATACTATCAACAATATTATTATCATCCCTTATTGCAAATAAAACTTTCATTTGTACTACCTCCGTTTTTTATTTTTATGTTAATTTATTTTTGCCCATTTAATTTTCTAAATATACCTCTTCTATTAACTTGATTTGGTATTATTACATCTGAACTATCAACTCCAGAATCTTTATCTAAGTCTCTACTTACAAAATTGTTTTCTGCTTGTTGAACTTGTCTTTTTACACTTACTTTTGAATATTTTTGATATTCTTTCGAATTATCTTCAAGTATTATTCTTACATCAAGTGGTAATTTTTTTATAATTAGTTGAATTTGCTCATCTGTGTATTCTCTTGATATTTTTGCAAATCCTCTTACACACTTTTCAACCTTATCCTTATTTATATTAAAGAATTTTAATATACTTAATAATTCTTTATCACTTATTATGTTTTCATTATTTGAACTAGTATATTTAACAGCTGTTGGGTCTATATTATATAAAACTTTTGCCATTCTTTTATTTCTTGGTTTTTCAATTAAAGCACATACATTTTGTATTGTTCTTTCTCTTCCAAATAACATATTATATACACCTAATACAAATAACTTTGAAACAATAGAATCTCTTTTGCTTCTTCTATCACTACATAATAGAATAATTGGTATCCCTGTTCCATCATCTTTATATGCTTCATCTGTAATCTCATCTATACGTTTATATAAATTAAAATCTTCATTTTCATATGTGTCATTTAAAACCTTTTCAAAATCTTCACTAATAATAATTCTATCATATTTATTATCTCTGCTTTGTCTAATTTCGTTTATTATTGCATCATAATAAAAAACTCTTTTATATGATATTATTTTTTTGTATTCCTTTTGGTATTCATTACATATTACATCTACAATGTCACCTTTGGAATCTTCACTATTACTAACTGCAAATAGCACTCTCATAATCTTTTCTCCTTATCTTTATGTTAATCTGTTGATTTAACAACCACAGCAAATATTAATGGTAAAATTTGACATATAATAATTATTGTAACAGCTGCAATCATTGAATTAAATCCTTTATCCCTTATATCTAAACGTTTCATTCCTATTACATATTCAAATATTGCACAAAAAGCAATTCCAACTAGTCCTATTGGTATACTATATACTTGTACTAAATGTAATATGTAAGCAACCATACCATATGTATCTGAACCATACTTAGCCTTATAGTCATCTATTGTTTTTAATTGGCCTTCTTTTATATCAACTAATGTAGATGCTGCGCTTTCTTCTTTAGGTAATTGATTATTAGTTATTGTGTTATTACTTATTGTATTATTTGCATTTTTACTAGTATTTACTTCTGTTGCATTTACAGTTACAGTGGTAATTAATAATATAACTATTGCAAGTATTATTGTTACTTTTTTCTTTAATTTATACATTTTTTCTCCTTTCATAACTACATTTTGCATATTCTTCAACTTATTATATAATACACTACAATACATAAAATATCAAGAAAATATTTCCATTTTATATATTAATTTTAATATATTTTTTATTAAGAAAAGAAAAAAGTCATAATATACCTATTTAGTATACTATGACTAAATTTTTTTATACAATTTTTATATTTTTTACGCTGTTTTTAGCTCTAATCTTAATTTATCTGCAATCATTGCAATAAATTCACTATTTGTAGGTTTACCTTTAGCTGCATTTACTGTGTAACCGAATATACTTTCCACAGTATTTTGCTCTCCTCTTCCCCAAGCAACTTCTATTGCGTGGCGAATTGCTCTTTCAACTCTTGATGGTGTTGTATGATATTTTTGTGCAATTTCAGGATATAATTGTTTTGTTATTTGGTTTATTATGTCAATATCGTTTACAACCATCATTATAGCTTCTCTTAAATATTGATATCCTTTTATGTGAGCTGGAACACCTATTTCATGTATCATATTTGTAACTAATGCTTCCAAATTTTCTTCATTTTTCTTTTCATTTGGAGCAATTTCTATGTATGAAGTTTTTATTTCACGACTTGTATATGGTATTTTCGATTGAACCGGTTGAAAAAACTTTAGATCTTTTATTCTTTTTATTAATACACTTATTTCAAATGGTTTTACTATATAATATTGTGCACCTAAATTAATAGCTTTTTGTGTTATTTTATCTTGACCAACAGCAGAAAGCATTATGCACATTGGCATCTTTTCAATATTGTTTTCTTCTAATCTTTCTAATACTCCTAATCCATCTAATCTTGGCATTATTACATCTAACAGTACAATATCTGGTTCTAAATTTTTTATCATATCAAATGCATCTACTCCATCTCTTGCCATACCTACTAATTCTAAATCTTCCTCAGCATTTATATAACCTGCCAAAGTTGCAGAAAATTCACTATTATCATCTGCAATTAATACTGTTATTTTCTTATTCACCCTAAACCCTCCTAATCATCTTTTTACATTCAAATTATACTTTCTTTTTTGGCAGTTTGCAATACAAAATGGCGGATTTTATGGGTTTTCGTGCCCTTTTAATCGAGTTTATTCGACATTTTGGAGATGTTTTTTTGTCGAATTATGTCGAATGTCATAATTTTAAAATTATCTTGCTCTCTAAACTCAATTTCTAATCTATTTTTTTCAGCATCATTCACTTCTATTTTACAAATAATGAAATCTGAATATTCAGAATTTATTATATTTATATTATTTTTATTACAATAATACTTAAATTTTTCAAAATCAGCATATGGCAATTTTATTTCAGCTTCATATCCAGGCTCTTGTTCGACTAATGTAGATTTTTTTATTGCCTCTTTTAATGAATCCGAATATGCTCTTACTAATCCTCCTGTACCCAATAAGATTCCACCAAAATATCTTGTTACTATTACAACTACATTGTATATTGATTGTTTTTCTAATATTTCTAACATTGGAGCTCCTGCCGTTCCACTTGGCTCTCCATCATCACTACATTTCTTTTGTATTTCATTTCCATTTAATGTTATATATGCAAAGCAGTTGTGTTTCGCATCATAGTATTTCTTTTTTACTTGCTTTATTTTCTTTTCCGCTTCTTGTGGTGTTTCTACATAAAATAAGTTTGCTATGAATCTTGATTTTTTTTCGATTATTTCAGCTGTTGTATTTTTTTCTAATATTGTCTTAAATTTTTCCATAGTATTCTCCTTTTAATTTAATCCTGCAGTTACTCCTGTCGAATATGCTATTTGTAAGTTGAATCCTCCTGTGTATGCATCAACATCTATTATCTCTCCAGCAAAATATAGGTTATTTATTAATTTTGATTCCATTGTTTTAGGATTTATTTCTTTTATATTTATTCCTCCAGCTGTTATTATTGCTTCTTCAACTGGTCTAAACCCACTTATTGTTATGCAAAATTCTTTAAGTATTTTTAATAATTGCATTCTTTCTTTTTTAGATATTTCATTTACTTTTTTATTTGGATTTATCCCTGATAAATGTATTACTGGATCTATTAATTTTTGTGGTAATAGTTCATCTAAACTATTTCTGAATAGTTTATTTTTTTCTTTTTCAAAATCTCTTAAAATTCTTAAATCTAATTTTTCATTACTTAATGCTGGTTTTAAATCGATTTTTAGTATTATTTTTCCCTGTTTTAGTAATTCGTTTATATTTTTGTATCTTATAATATGTGCAGAGCTACTTAGTATTGTTGGCCCAGATACTCCAAAATGTGTAAATAACATTTCTCCAAAGTCATCATATATTACTTTATTTTTTTCAATATCTTCAAATTGTATTTTTACATTTCTTAGACTCAATCCCTGTAAACTTTTACATAACTCCTTAGAATTTTTGTAGCTTTCTAAATTTATTTTTTCAATCGCAGAATTTTCGTTAGCTACAATTGGTATTAATGATGGTTTTATTTCAGTAATTGTGTGCCCTAATTTTTTGGCCATTTCATATCCATCACCAGTTGAACCTGTTGTAGGGTAGCTTTTTCCTCCTGTTGCTAAAATCACTTTGTCTGCATTTATTGTATATTTATTGTTATTAAAAGTATATTCTACTCCTGTTACAGAGCCATCTTTTACTATAATTTGGTTTACTGTCGAGTTTGTATATATTTTAACATTTAAATTTTTTAGCTCTTCATAAAAAGCATCCAATACATCTTTTGATTTATCGCTAACAGGAAATATTCTATTACCTCTTTCTTCTTTTACATTTACATTATGCTTTTTTAGTAAATTAATAATATCTTCATTTGTAAAATTTTGAAATGCACTATATAAAAATCTACCATTCCCAGGAATATTTTGTATAAATTCATTTATGTTTAAACTACTTGTTATATTACATCTACCTTTTCCTGTTATTAGTAATTTTTTACCTAAACTATTCATTTTTTCAATTAAAATTACATCATTTCCGCTATTTTTTGCAGAAATTGCACTCATTATCCCAGCTGGTCCTCCACCAATAACAACAACCTTCATTTTTTTCAATCCTTTCAAAATTCAATAAATGCTCACTTTATAATTAAAAATGAGCATTTTGTTATTTTATATAATTATAATATTTGTGAAATTGCTCTCATTACACCTAATTTTCCATATTCATATGTTAATCCACCTTGCATAAAAGCAATATATGGTGGTCTAATAGGTGCATCACAAGAAAGCTCTATTGAAGAGCCTTGTGTAAAAGCTCCTGCTGCCATAATTACTTGATCAGTATATCCTGGCATATCCCAAGGCTCTGGTATTGAATTTGAATCAATTGGTGAGCCCATTTGTATTCCTTGACAATATTTTATTAATTTTTCTTTATCGCCAAATTCAATAGTTTGAACTATATCTGATCTTTTTTCATTAAATCTAGGAACTAGTTTATATCCCATTTCTTCAAGCATTTTACTTGCAAATATAGCTGTTTTTAAACTACTAGCTACAACACTTGGTGCCATAAATAATCCTTGTAATATATATTTATTTATTCCCATTGTAGGACCAACTTCTTTTCCTAGTCCTGGAGCAGTTAATCTTTCAGCTGCAAGTTTTACAAGCTCTTTTTTACCTGCAATATATGCGCCATTTGGTGCAATACCTCCGCCCAAATTTTTTATTAAAGAACCAACCATAACATCTGCTCCTAATGCTAAAGGTTCAACTTTATCAACAAATTCTCCATAGCAATTATCTATCATTATAATTACATTTTTATTAACAGACCTAATTGCTTTTATTACTTTTTCTATTTTATCTAGTGTTATACTTCTTCTTAATGCATAACCTCTTGACCTTTGAATTTCAATTAATTTTATATTATTTTTAGAAACTCTATCAATTATTTTATCATAATCAAAATCATCATTTATTAAATCAATTTGTTCATATTTAACACCATACGATTTTAAAGAGCTATCATTATCAACAATACCAATAACTTCATCTAATGTATCATATGGTTTTCCACATATACTAAGCATAGTATCATTTGGTCTCAAAAAAGCAAATAATGCTACTGTAAGAGCATGTGTTCCAGATATAAACTGTCCCCTTACTAAACTATCTTCAGCACCTAACACTTCTGAAAAAATATTTTCTATTGTATCTCTACCAACATCACCATATCCATATCCTGTTGTACTATTAAAATGCATATCTGATACATTATATTTGTTAAATGCTTTTAATACTTTTAATGAATTTAATTCACAATTTTTATCAATTTCATCAAATATTGGTAGTAAATCTTTATTAATTTTTTCTGCTAGTGATATTACTTCTTCTTTAATTCCAAATTCTTTATACATAACTATATCCTTCCTTATTTTTTATTATCATTATTTTTTAAATCTTCATCTTTTATTACATTTTCAGTACTTTTCATTATTGTTTCGTTAGTATAATAAGGCTCTCCATAACCCAAATCTACTTGATAATATTCCTTAATAAAACTTGGAATTATATTAGATTCTACCTCATATGTTGGCTCTTTAATTACATCTCCATTTTCATTAATAGAGCCCCATTTATTCTTAGATTTTATTCCTGCATATCCGTATTCATTAAATTCTGTTACCATATCATAAATAGGTTTTATAACAACATTTCCATCTTTATCTTTAAAACCCCATTTATTTTTTTCTTTATATGCAAATAATTTATTGTTTGGAAATACATCTTTACTTTCTAATTCTTTTCCACTTTTATCAAAATATTGAACATTATCATCTGAATACACTTTAAAATAATTATCATATGTATAAATATTAGCATCTTTGATTTTTATTATAGATTTTAAATTTTCATCTAATAATTCTATATTACTTTTGTCATCAATAATTTGAATAACATTTGAATTTTCTAATAATTGAACAATATTATATTTAAAATCTAATATTGTATTTCCATCTGAATCAATGATTCCATATTTGTTATCTTTTGTTACTGAAAAATAATTTTTAAATAAATATTGTATGTATTGATAATTATCATCAATAACCTTATTATTTTCATTATTTATTATTTTATATTTATCATCAGATGTAGAAACAATTTCGTATTTTTTATCTGCAACACTTTTTCTACTAATATACTCTGAATTTTCTTTTGTTCCATCAAAATTGTAAATATCTATTTTATCACCTTTTTGTGCATTTATGTATTCACCAGCGAAAAAAATGTTATCATATTCTATTGGAATTATTGTTGTTCCATCAAATTTAGATACCCCCTGTTTTGATGTCTTTTGTAATGTTAATAAATCATTGTTTGCATCATATAAAATATCTTCATATTCATTATTTATAATTTTTTTCTTGTTTTGATATACCCCAGCTTTTCCATCTTTAAAAGCTACTAAATATATATTGTTATCATCTATTTTATCAGTAATTCTGTATATATCGTTATATTCGTTTTTCAATATTTGCTTTCTTTTTATTCCATCAATATAACCATATCTCATTCCTTTATCTGTTTTAGTTCCAACTATATATCCAGATTTATCATATTTTGAATCTGTTGTATAATATTCATCACACAATATTTCATCATATTTTGGTTTAATAATTGAAGCTCCTTTTATATTAATAATTCCATATTTATCTGATTTTTTTACTAATAGTATACCTTCTCTATAATTAAAACCTTCTATTGAGTCATATATTGCATCTGTTATTTTATTTCCACTAAAATCTATTAAACCATATTTGTTGTCAGATTTATATTTTAAAACACTTTTTTCATAATTACCATTGCTTTCTACATTATTTAGTTTTATTGCCTCCACAGTGTAGTATTGATATAAAATTGGCTCTTTTTTATCATTAAATACTTGTATGTTGTATTCTCCGGAATTTTGGTCGTAGTTTCCTTTACATATGAAAACTGGTTTTGATGCATTTGGAATTTCTACTACATCATAAATTGGGTCTACAACTATGTCACCATTTTTATTTATAACACCATATTTATTATTTTGCATCAATAAAAAATAATTAACTTCACTAATTTGCTCTATTGTGTAGTTAAATTTCGATTTATTTTTATTATATTTGATTATTGAAATAATGCCTATAATTAGTATTATTATACTTAAAACAACAATAACTTTTTTCTTCATATGTTTTATTCCTTCTTTTGATTTGTTACAATTTATGGCTTTGTTTTACAATTGCTATAAATTGTAGCTTTGATTTTTATAGATTTTAAGACTCTGTATATACTGAGCAATAAAATTTGTTTATCTATTGCTAATGTTACTTTTTATACAAATGTATTTTACACTATTTTTACAAATTTGTCCATAAAATTTTATTCGCAATAAAAAAATTCACAACCCATATTTTAAATTTGAGTTGTGAATTTTCTTACATAGAAATTTGACTTTATCTATAGTTTATAACTTTTCAATTTCTTCTTTAGTTAAGCCTGTTATCTCCATTATTAGAGCAATATCAATTTGCTTTTCAAACATTTTTTTTGCAATTTTAATTGTATTTTGACTTTCGCCTTCAATTATTCCTTCGCTTTTTCCTTCATCTCTTGCTTGAGCAATTGCAGCTAATTCATCTCTTATTGCTTTTTCTCTTAATTCTGCTAATCTTCTTGTTTCTTCGTCTCCGCTTAAGTATTCAAGCTCTTTTTCTGCTTTTTTTACATATTTATTATCAACCATATTTATTTCCTCCATATTTTCATTGATAATGAATAGTA